>Ga0265331_10000041_pt1 | contig 191831 bp, 170 predicted proteins | sample 41923metaG_FD_202088 | JGI IMG/M metagenome (GOLD analysis project Ga0265331, IMG submission 202088) | Rhizosphere microbial communities from Carex aquatilis grown in University of Washington, Seatle, WA, United States - 4-19-23 metaG | ecosystem: Host-associated > Plants > Roots >... | reverse complement strand
CGCCTGGCTCGGTAACTTCCGTCGCTTGGTCGTGCGCTACGACCGCTCGCTCACGATCTATGGGGCCTTCTTTCATATCGCTTGCTTCATGATCGTCTTGCGGAGGGTTGTGCAATAGCTTCTAGTACTTAACTTCGCCCCTCGTTACTTGGATTTGTCTCCAACCGAGCCGAAACTCACTATGGTTTGCGGCGGGGTTTGTGGAATGACCAATCGTAGGTAGGGTTTGCCGGATGCGACGTGGCAGCCGTAACATCCATCCAACGTTTTCTTGTACGATTCCGCAAACTCCGCATCGTTCTTGTCCTGAATGGCTTGCGTCAGTGCTTTCAAAGGACCGTTGCTAACGACGTCAAAAATACCCTTCAAATCCACTGGATTTCCCTCGGCATCCTTTCGTACGGGTCTGATACGGATGGTCCAGACGATGTGCTGGCGCGCTTCATTTAAGAAGAAATCAGCCAGTGGCCAGTTTTTTTGTTTCCCAGCAAACCACAGATTCGCGAATTGATATCCCACGTCAGTCATGGAATGGGACTGCGATGGGACGACCTCCTTCAAGTGGGCAATGTCTGCTTGCATCGCGACTAAGTCGGGGGCTGGTGCTTGTGCCAGCACCGTTGACGAAGAACGCATGGAGTTCATCAGACTGGAAAACCCAAAGCCAATAAAGACGCCCAGTGTAAGCAGGTATCCCCCACGAGCCGCCGTAATGTTTGTCATATGGAAATCTCCTTTTATGGTTTTGCGTAGTGACCCCTATCGCGGAATGCATAATATCGCGTTCTCTGTCAATTTTTGCAATTTTCAGAATTAATTGGAGGTTTGAAACTTTCGCAGTATTTGGACAAGTGCTAATCGAACAAATTGTAACGCAAAATGCACCAGAGAGTGGAGATTCCATCCTTCCACGTAATCTTCTTGCCCTCCGCGTACGTGCGTCCGGCATATGAAATTGGAACTTCGTATATGCGCCAGGTTCCCTTGGAGATTTTTGCGGTGAATTCGGGTTCGAAGCCAAAGCGGTTTGATTCAAGCGTGATGCCCTGCAGAACTTCGCGGCGAAAGACTTTGTAACAAGTCTCCATGTCGGTGAGTTTCAAATTTGTGAAGATGTCGGAGAGAAGAGTCAGGAATTTATTGCCGACATAATGCCAAAAATAATGTACACGCTGTGGACCGCCAAGGAAGCGGGAGCCGTAAACAACGTCGGCCTTCCCGTCAAAAATCGGTTCCAGGAGTTTGCCATAATCCTTAGGGTCATATTCCAGGTCGGCATCCTGGACTAAAACCACGTCGCCTGTAACTGCTTCGAAGCCCCGCCGCAACGCAGCGCCTTTCCCTGCATTTTGAAGTTGAAACAGAAAGCGAATATTTTCAAGCGAAAGGCGGGACTTTCCGTTCTGCACGAGGATGTCGCGTTTGCCCTCCGACTGAGCCTTATCAAACTCTTGTAGCAGCGGGCGCGTGCCGTCGGAAGATTGATCGTCTATGAGGATGATTTCCTTGTCGATTGGGACAGCCTGCACGCGTAGCAATACTTCCTCGATGAATGCGCGTTCGTTATAGACAGGAATGACGACGGAGACTTTCATGCTTTCTTAAATTTCTCCATGCGGACCGAAAAATGGGAACGCATCTAAGCAAATGCCAGACATCCGGACTCGGCAAGTATAATCAGACACCTGCCATAGGAACGCAAATATTTTGGCCGCTGCGTTTCCCGCCAGGCATACGATTGCCATTTCGGGACATCAGTCTGTGTTTTTTCTTCGTGGGTAGAGTCCGCGCATGACATTCCAGGGAATCACAATCAGTTCGAAGAACATTCTTATCCCATCCGATGCGACACTTACCTTAGTGGCCGCGTCATGAGACCAACGAACGGGAATTTCCACCACTCGTAAACCATGTCGCTTTGCGAGAAATAAAATCTCAGGGTCGAACCCGAAACGCTCAATCCGCTGTTGTTCAAAAACGATTCGCGCGCGTTCACGCCGAAAAGCCTTAAAACCACACTGCGTATCGGAAAAATTGACTCCCGTAATCCAACGAACCAGAAAGTTAAACAGAATGCCAGCCCGTTCGCGAAATAGGGGTTGGTGAACTTCGATTAAGCTGCGATTCACGGCCCGCGATCCAATCGCTATGTCGTAATTGTCTTGAAGTAGTTCTGGAATTAATTTATCCGCTTCTGCGACGGGCGTGGAAAGATCGGCGTCAGTAAAAAGCACAATCTTTCCATGAGCTTCCAGTACCCCGTGGCGCACGCTGAACCCCTTCCCTCGATTGCGCCCGTTTGAAACGAGGCGCAGGCCGGGGTATTTATTTACATAGCTTTCCACCAACGCTGCTGTCCCATCTGTAGATCCGTCGTCAACAACGATGATTTCGCTTCGGAGAGGACGCTCGTTCAGATAGGCTACGATCCGATCCAGCGCCTTAGGCAGGCGCTGTTCTTCATTGAATGCAGGGATTATGATTGAAAGGTCCAGATGTGGCGAATTCATCTGCGAGCGTGCCGCGTTGACGTGGGCGGCCAGCGGTTTGTACCTCCGGAGCGGGAATTATATAGTCCGAAAAAGTATTCGTCCACGGAGGCAATACAGAGTTGACAAAAAACTGAGTTATGTTTCACGAGCGCAGAAAGAAGGAAATAGCTTCAATGAATGATTCCGAATCCTAGATGGTCGCCGGGTCGTTTCGAATAATTTCATAACGTTCAATCACCGCGGCCACCCCCACCCGGGTTGAACTGGTCTCTGGTTTCTTTTCAACGCGCACAACCTTGCCCATAGCGCGAATAAAAACTTCTGAACCTCGAGTCACTTCCGATGGCAACGTGAGTGTCATATCGAGTTCGGCACCAGCGCTTAAATCCTGGTCGATCGTAAAATAGATGCCGCGTGTAGAAATGTCGCGCGTTTTTCCGTTGCGAGAAGACGCCTTTTCTACTGGCACACGAATGATGACCGGTAAAGATAAGTCATATCGCCGGGCTGTTCGCCGCTCGGTCATCTTTGTCTGCCCCCCATAGTCCACTCAACTGTCCGCACCCCGACGTAGAGCCTCGTGCAACTAGCGTTCCAAATGGGCATATGATATCTCGGATCAAATTCGATCTCGAAAAGTCAGTATTCTGATCGTCCGATGCAAAGCTGACATAGCTTCAAATGTTGGCTATTCCCCTTTGAATCCAAGAGTTGCGAGATTCGACGAATAACCTGTGGCACGAAATTCTTCATGCCCATCATGACTTAGCCTAACAGCCTCTTCCCCACGGAGCAATAATTATAACTGCCAATGTCTCATTCCTATAGGCAATAATAGCCAACTGCTTGCTTAGAATACGCAACTAATTGCAGCTGGGTAATCAGTCATTTTGTTTTGCCCATGGGCACTAATGACCGTGGCTCCGAATCAGCGGCAGGATTTTCTTTCACGGGAGTGACCTTCTTTGCACTTTGTCCGCCACGATCCGTATCGAGCCCAAACTGACGTATTTTGTATAGGAGCGCCTTGTAACTGATCCCCAGCATCTTAGCAGCATCCTTGCGGCACCACCGAGTTTTTTCAAGAGCATCGGCGATCGCTTCCATTTCCGCTTCATCTTTCAGGCTGCGAACCAGCGCTTTCAAACCTTGCTCGCGCGCCGGTGCGACTTCCTCCCGGGGCGAAGTGCGCTGCCTTGTTGCTGCCATTTCGAGCAGTTCGCGGAAACTACCTTCATCATCCTCGAGGATGACGTAGCGTTTCACAAAATTTTCCAACTCACGCAAGTTCCCCGGCCATGGGTAGCGCACAGCCGCTTCCAGCAAGTGTTGCGATGGAGTCACATTTTCCTTGTTGAATTTCGCACTATATTTCTGCAGAAAATGGCGGAAGAGCAACGGTATCTCTGTGGTGCGTTCACGGAGTGGAGGCACATTGATGGAAAGGACATTAAGGCGATAATATAGGTCCTCGCGCAGACGACCTGATTTCATGGCTTCTTGGATTTCCACATTGGTTGCGGCCAACACGCGCACATCGACGTCAATTAGGTTCCGCCCTCCCAATCGGGAATACTGGTGGTCCTGGAGAACATGAAGCAGCTTGGCCTGCAAGTGAGGGCTCATCTCCGCAATTTCATCGAGGAAAATCGTGCCCTTGTTGGCAAGTTCAAATTTTCCGGGTTTCGAACGGACAGCGCCGGTAAAAGCGCCTTGTTCGAAACCGAACAGCTCGGATTCCAGCAGTTCCCCGGGGAGCGCGGCGCAATTTACCTTGATGAAGGCCTGATTGCGGCGCGTCGATCGCATGTGGATCATGCGCGCGACCACCTCCTTACCAACCCCGCTTTCTCCGTAAATGAAAACAGGGACATCAACGGGCGCGATTTGGAGAATCTGCTGGCGAATGCGAACCATCTGCGGGCTTGCAGCGAGAAAGCAAATGTCTTCTGTGATAGTGTCGCAATATTCTCGCAGCGATTTATTTTCGGCTCGAAGCTGTTGCTTTTGGCGGCACTTCAGCATAGCTACGTCAAGCTCTGCCTTCTCAAACGGTTTAGTCAAATAATCCTGCGCACCTAAGCGGATGGCTTCTACAACGGTTCCTACTTCATTCGAGCAGGAGAGCATGACAATGTTTAGCGACCGGTCGATTTGCATCAACTGCTTTAGAGTCTCCAGACCATTCAATTCCGGCATCAATACATCCAAAATGATGAAATCCGGACGGTCTCCAGCTTCAATCTTCTCAACCGCCTCCATGCCCGAGACAACCGTTTCGACTTGATATCCGTCCACCTCGAGCAGAGTTCCCAGATACTTTCGGATACTTGGTTCGTCATCCACTACAAGAATTCTTTCTCTCTCAGCCATTGTTTCCCGCCTTTGGTGCAACAAAATCCCCAGAAGTTGTATCTATCGGTAATAAGAACGTAAAAGTGCATCCACGCCGTGGTTCGCTCTCCACCCAAATTTTGCCGCGATGCGCCTGCACCAGACGCTTGGCGATCGCCAGCCCCAAGCCCATCCCCGAGGATGTACGGTCCACCCGCACGAAGTCCTCGAAGATTTCCTGATGATGCTCTGAGGCAATCCCGGCACCTGTGTCGGAAACGGAAATTTTAATACTGTTGGGTTGTTGCATACGGTCGCGTCGGCGCTCCACGGTTTGTAATTCTTCGGCCGACCGCCGCTCCCAGAAGTGATACTCGGCCCGCAAGGTCACGCTGCCGTTGGCAGGTGTGTGTTTAAGAGCGTTATCAAGCAGGTTGGCAACCGTCTGTTGAACTTTCTGATAGTCGAATTTGAATGTAGGTAGATTATCGTCCAGACTCGTGTCCAACCGAACATGCTTTCGCACAAAAGCTTCGTGCCAGCGTGTCGCCAGTTCACCCAGGCAATCCCGCAGATCGTTTTCCCGCAAATGCAGGACAAGCTTCCCACTCTCCAGAGCGGAATAGTTCAAGAACATGGAAACTAGGCGAACTAACCGCTCGCTACTCTCTTTAGATTCTTGTAAAATATCGCGCTGTTTATCAGTCAGTTTGCCGAGCGACCCGGAAAGCAACAGGTCATAATAACCTTTGATGACCGCGAGAGGAGTTTTCAATTCGTGGGCCGCTGAGGCTAGGAAAACAGTCTTCTGACGATTTACTTCCTGCAAGCGCAAGTAGGCAGCGAGCAGGTTACGATATGTGATCTCGCGTTCTTGCAACAATTCCTGAATTGTATGTTTCGTGGTACCCGGCGAATCGATAGCCTTACGGGCTACCGCATCTTCGATTCGAACGATCAACCAGTTGGTTTGGGCGAGCCACTGAATTCGCGACATGGTTCCGTCGGGGAAGCAATCGAACTTCAAATCTATTTGCTGTTCACCGCCTTCTATATGATCCAAGACTACTCTCGGGTCCAGATGTAAGAGGTCGGAAAATAGATTGAAGTTCGCTTCCAATGCGATCCCATGAATCGCCAACTGTTGCTTTCCTCGTGCGTTGGCGAGCAGTATCCGCCCCGTTCGGTCTGCAATCAAGATCGGCTGGTCCAGTAAATCCAGCAGACTTGCTACCGCGCTCAACGGCAATCCTTCATTGACCGGTGATTCGATCGTGGGACTACGCTTCAACTTTCACTCCTCGGACACCTATCCGCGTATTCTCAAACAACGGGGAATTCCATATTTTTCTGACATCGGTTTATCAGCGGGGACCAGATTCAGATGGCGATACTGTCAAAAGGCTATGATGCTGTCAATGGTAAATGGGTTCTATTTTGCACAAATGGAGAAATCCTCTATCCAGAGTTACTAATAAGCGAGAATGAAAATAGGTTTCCAGACCTCCCGAGATCTATGCAAGTTATTTAGATACAGCGGTTTGTGGACCTCTAGGTTTTCATGTGGACAATGGCTATCTATGTGCTCCTCCCAGTTAGTACTAGGTCTAAAGTACCAGACTCGGGAACTAGGAAAATATTTTCTCAAAATCAAGCTTGAGGAAAGAAGGTATGCGCTTAACCCCCGCTGAGCGCCGGCGTTCTCCACGAATTCATGTGCAGATTCCTATGTTTGTTCGAGGTGTAGACGCTGCCGGAGCTGAATTCCTCGATCTGACCAAGACACTCGATATTAGTGCTAACGGGGCGTTCTTGGCGAGCCCGCGATTTTTGCGTGCCAATCAACTGTTGAACCTGACTATCCCTGCACCTCCTTCACCGTCCTCCATGATTCCATCAGAGACTCCACCCATTCAGGCTCGCGTACGCCGCCACCGGATTGCTGATGGCGTTCACCTCTTGGGCGTCGAATTCCTCAGGGCTCTCGATTGATATCAACACCAATCAAGGAAGATGTGGTAATACAATTGTCGACAGCAATGTGCAATGATTTGCGTTCCTTCGTTTGAGGCAGATCGATGTCACTTGCAGAATTCGTCTAGAATGGCTGCTACCCAGTCTATTTAAATGACTTAGAGCGTGTCGCGGAGTGTATTCCTTCAACACGTGATTTATGGCAGTCTTCGTGCTCGGCTATAGTCGAAGACTATTAGTCTGTCCCGATTGATATAGGTAGAGGTGAGGTTTTGACGGGATTTTATGACACAACTGAGCGATCCTAATCCGACCCGCCAATCAACCGAGGATGCTTTTCTCCAGTTGTTGACTGATACTCTTGAAACTATGGAAAGGCCGGCCCGGGGGCAATTCCTTGAGAGGTTTTTCAAGTCCATAGCCCACGTGGACCTCAACGAGACGCAGAGTTTGTCTACATGGGACCAAGTGTTGGCCCGCAAGCGGGAACTTTCCGATAACCTTGGCAAGAAGGTAGCGTTACAGGCTGCACTGGTAGATGTGCTCGCGTCTGCCAATCTACTCCGTCTTCCGATCTTGATGGAGTACGAAGAGCTGCGAAAGCTCCAGATCAACGCCGCTACCGACCCACTAACGGAATTATACAACCGGCGCTTTTTTGACGATTACTTCGAAAAGGAACTCAATCGGTCCATCCGGTATTCGCACAAACTTGCCCTGGTCGTTTTCGATTTACACCGCTTCAAGGAAGTGAATGACCGCTACGGGCATCCGCAGGGCGACGTTCTGCTCCAGATGGCGGCCACCACTCTGCGAAAATCATTGCGTACTTCAGACTATGCTTTCCGCATCGGCGGTGACGAATTCGCAATCCTGCTGCCGCAATCCGACACCGAGCAAGCCGCCACATTGAGCCGCCGTTTGCGCGCAGCCTATGCGGCGGCAATTGAGCCCCTGCGCCTGGGGATTCCATTAGGCCTGGATTACGGACTGGCTGTTTATCCAGACGACGGCGAGCAGCAAGAGATCATGATTCGTGTCGCCGACGAACGACTCTACCAATTGAAGAACTCCGGGAGAACACCAGCCACAGCTGCGGGACTTCCGGCAAAAGCGCGCGCTCCAATGCCGCCTGAGAAAGAAACTCTTGCCGGAAGTGAATCCGTAGCGGAACCGTCGCCGACTCCCGATGCTGCCAGGTCAGGCGCGGAACGCCGCCGGTGGGAGCGTGTCTCCCTGGTCGGCACGAAAGCATACGCGCTCATAGGCGAGGGCGTCGAGCGCACGGCCCGTGTGGTGGACCTGGGCTACGGAGGAATCGCCCTCGAAATCACACGTTCCGAAGACCTCGATGAGGCATTCCACGCGGTCCTCCACGTCCCGATTCTTCCCCCGGTTCGCGTCAACCTGCGCCGCGTCTATATGGGGCAGGGAAGCACAGGCAGTTCGCGCGTGGGCTGCTCGTTTGTCACCTAATCGGCACCTGCTAAACGGCTTGATTCCACCCGCCAGGGAAGCGCTCTTGGCAAAAATGCCCTGAATCGCGTATCATCTACGATTGTCCGCTGACCAAGCGACGCGGTAGTGGGTCCAGCCCCAGGCTGGAGACTGCGCAGACCGGCCAGACGGCAGGAGATCCTCATGAAACCCAATATTCACCCGGACTATCATCCCGTGACGGTGCACTGCGCCTGCGGACATACGTTCGCGACTCAGTCAACGATGAAGGGCGCGCTGCTCAAAGTCGAAATCTGTTCGAATTGCCATCCGTTCTTCACCGGCAAGCAGAAGCTGCTGGATACGGCGGGACGCGTCGAGCGCTTTACGAAGAAATACGAGAAAGCCGCCGAAGCGCAAAAAGCCATCAAGGACGCCAACAAGAAGAAGTAACCTTCGCCAAGGTGTCGATCGCTATTCCTATGTCGCGCGGCAGTGTAGAATGCCGCGCGATATGTTTTTTTGGTGGGCTTGCTTCCCATTGGCTTGCAGGCTGGATATGCTGCGAGAAATTAAGGCCAAAACCAAAAGAACACACACTAAAGTGTGTGCCACTGGGAATTACACTAAGGTGTGAGTCGGTTTAAGTGGCTTAGGCTTTAGCCTGAGTGGGGTTGGTTTTTTTCCGGTGTAGGCGATGACAAACCGATGATCTCTCCTCAATTGGACAGCGTGCAGTTCGAAGCAGCCGCGCCTCGCGTCACGCTGCGAAATCATTTCGCGCATTCCTACGATTCTGCCATCGCCGCGGCGCGCACCTGTTACGCGCCTCGCATCATCGGTCCCGAAGAAGTCACCGACAAGCAACGCCTCCAGATCGGCGCGGCCACGTTTTTCGGCGGGCACCATACCGTCTTTCAACACGCGCATTTTGAATTTGGACTGGAAAACGTCAGCCGGCAATTCGTCTGGTCGTTTCTGCACGCGCATCCTTTCTATAACTCCGAGCAGCAAAGCCAGCGGTACGTGCGCCTGGACCACGCGTCGGCCTACCTGCCGCCGGAAATGCCCGGATTCGGCGCGGAGGAACGCGCGATTTACGAACGCGCCGTCGCGCGCGCCTGGGGTTATTACCGAGAATTGACCGCGCTGCTGCAAGGCGGAGCGCGCGAAATTCTGGCCGACATCTGGCACATCGGTTCGATGTCGCATCCCAAGCGCGTGCAGAAAGTGGATCGCCAGGCGGAGAAGCGCGCGATCGAAGTCGCGCGGTACGTATTGCCTGTCGCCGCCGCGACCACGATGGTTCATACGGTTTCCGGAATCGTCCTGCATCGCCTGTGGCGCATGGCTGCGGCGTCGGATACTCCCATCGAAGCGCGCGCAGTGATCGGGGAAATGGTCGCGCGTGTCCGGGAGATCGATCCGCAGTTCTTCGACCGATTCGGCAACGCGCCGATGGAGCAGGAAGAAATGCCGGAGTGGTCGCACGCAGCAGGTTTTCCTGGGAACGCCAATCTCCCGATTGGCGGTTTGCCCGACGCCAATCGGGAGATTGGCGTTCCCAGGTCGGAGACCTTCGCGCAGGAATTCGACGCACGACTCGCAGGCCGCGTCTCTCTGCTGACGGATTTTTCGCCGAATGCGCCGCGCGTTGTGGCCGAATCCTACCGCGCCGTGCTGGGCATTACGGAAAGTGAATGCTCGGATGCCGAAGCGATCGACCGCCTTCTCAATCCCTCGCGCAACAGCTATCGCCTGGAGACGCTGAACGTCGGCGTACACGCGCCGATCATGCGGGCCTTGCAACACGCGAATTTCACGTTCGCGAAAAAAATCAGCCACACAGCGGATAGCCAGGACCAGCGCCACCGCATGGTTCCGGGCTCGCGCCCGCTGTTGGTTCTGACCGATACGCGTTCCCCCGATTTCCTCACGCCGATGCTGATCGCTGGAAACGCAAAGGCCCGCGAAGTGTACGAGCGCGCGATGGCCGATGCGTGGTCGGCAAAGAACGAATTGCTAGACCGCGGCGCGCCGCCCGAAATCGCGCTCTATTTGCTGCCGAATGCGAAGGCAATTCGCCTGGTCGAGTCCGGCTCGCTGCTCCACCTGCTGCACAAGTGGACCATGCGCACCTGCTTCAACGCGCAGGAGGAAATTTACCAGGCCTCGATGGAAGAGGTCGAGCAGGTCCGTGCTGCGCTGCCCGCGTTCGGCCGTTACCTGGGACCGCCATGCTACATTCGCGCCGGAGTCGCCACGCCGATCTGCACTGAAGGCTCGCACTTCTGTGGCGTGAAAGTGTGGGAGGAGTTTCCCAAAATCGAGCGGCGGATTTGATGATCGCGCCTCCGAAGTATTTCCAACAAAGCGACTCCCCCGTACCGCTGTCATTCCGAGCGGAGCGAGGAATCCCTCTTTGTTTGTCGCACAAAGCAAGAGGGATTCCTCGCTCCGCTCGGAATGACAATATTAACTTCTTTTCAAATCTTCAATGACCAGTCGCGGCAGCCTCGCCTACTACCTCGCGGCATGGGTTTGCGGCTGTTTTTTTATGGCTGTCGGTTTTTGGATATCTCTCCATATATTCCGCGGCCCTTCGTCCCAGGTAACGTTTCAAAACGTCAGCCTGCTGGGTTTCGCTTTTTTTGGACTGATTTTCGGCGCGGTGCCGTCACTCCTATTCGGATGGATCTTGCGCCGACTGATGAAATTGTTTCATGGGGAAACGATTTGGCTATGGATCGCAGCGGGCGGAGTGCTGGCAATCTCCCTCATCTGGTGCCTGGGCAGTCTTGGACAGCTCGCCCGCGATCCACGCTACCTTCCGTATTCAGCATTGCCGATTTGGCCGTTCCTGCTGGTGGGTCCGCTGGCCATGATGGAGGGTAGTCTTTGGATCACGCTGCCAGTCGGCGCGCTAACCGCCGCTGTGCTATTCGCTGTTTACCGAGCCTTTGAACAACAAGCAGAGTCGTAGCGCCCGCAGTAGCACAGACTTTTCACCCTGAGTGAGCGAAGGGCAGTCTGTGCGGTTTTGGTTTTTTTTAGATCGGCGCGCAGGTAACGTTCTTGCTGAATCTTCAATGAACACGCAGGTCTGGAAGTATCGGTAGTCCGCAACCCAAAAGCACACAGACTGCCCTTCGCTCACTCAGGGTGAAAAGTCTGTGCTACTTAACTTCGCCACTTCAGCGTTACCGGGCCATCGAGTGGATGCACTAACGGCGCGCCGGTTTGTTGCGACGCCAGATACGCCGCCTTCAACTGAAAATACCAGCGCGCCTGGCGGTCGGCGTCGTCTATCAGCATCATGCGCGGCTGCACTTTCAGGCCCGGCTGTTGACGCTCGATCACCTGCCGATCCTGTCCGATGAAGCGGTTGCCGAAGAATCGCAGGAATGGCGTCACCGGAAACCAGCGGAACAGATTCCATGCCGCGACAAAATCCAGGCGGCACAAATCGCGCCGGATCGGTGTGACCGTCGTGCGATTGGTGAACCAATGCGCGCCGCAGCGCACCTGTTCGGTGCGCACGTTGGGCAGCTCGAAATCGATTTGCGTCGTAACCTCTTCGCCGTAAAAACGCAGCAGTTTATAAGGGCCGCTGTTGGCCGAAGGCGCATGCGAGCTCATGCGGAATCCGTTGGGAATCGGCTCGAACGTTTTTTGTTTTTCACGGATGCTGCGGCGGCTGCGCCACCACCACGATTGGTGCACGAAGGGACCATGCGCCGGGTCCATCAAACCGACGATGCCGGTATCCATCGTGCAGGGAAGGTCGGCGGTGAGATGCGCGACGCGGTAGCATTCGCTGAATTTCGGTAACTCCGGGACCGAAGCAATCGCAGCACGATCCACCGCGCGGCCCTCGGCATTCGCTAGATACACCCACACGTAGCCGTCGCGCTCCTCGCAAGGGAAGCTGCCCGCATAGATGCGCTCGCACTGAAGTTTCGAATCCGCCGTGATCGAGGGAATCTCGCGGCATTGTCCGGTATGCGCGTCGAATCGCCAGCCGTGGTAAGTGCATTCGACCGTCTGCCCATCGCACGAGCCCGCCGAGAGCGGAAACGCGCGGTGCGGGCAGACGTCGCGCAGTGCGAATGCTTTTCCGGCAGCGTCGCGTCCAAGCACCAGCGGAATTTCCATCCGCATCGCAGTCACCAGCGCGCGCCCGCGAAGTTCGTCGCTACGCATCGCGGGGTACCAGAAGCCCCAGAGCAGTTCGCCGTCGATATTCGAGGCGGTTACGCCGGGGATCGGTGTGGATGAATTCATAGTCATGCGCGGACGCTCGCCTATGATATACCGATCACTCGCGCTCGCAATGCCATGCGAGCTGAATTGGGGCGACCGCGCATTTCGATAATGCTCGTCTCAGGGAGTGGATGGGTTCGGTTGAAGGCGCAGGTTCCGCACAGCAGCGAGAGCTTCTTTGTTTGCGGGATCCGTAAGCAGGCAGCCTTCAAATTCTTTTTCTGCTTCCGCGGGACGTCCCGTCGCAAGATAAATCCGCGCCAGCTCCAGATGGGCGCGCGAATTAAAGGGATTGAGCGCCACCACTTCCCGCCATGCCTGTTCCGCTTTATTCGAGTCGCCCCGCAATGTATAAGCTTCGGCGAGTCCCGACCAACCCTCCTCGTTGGCGTCGGTCGTCACCGATGCCAGGAATTCCGGTTGCGCATCCTGAGGGCGCCCGGCCTCCAGATAAAATCGGCCGGCGGCGTTGCGGACAAAGGAATTCGCCGGAAGAGCCTCGACGGCGCGCTTGAATTCAGCTTCCGCCTGAGCGTTTTCACCCAGCCCCGCATATGCGCGAGCCAGATACACATGGGGAATCGCCGATTGTGGACTGAGCGCAATCGCCTTCTGCAATTGGGGAATCGCCTCGGCATATCTCTTTTCTTCGAGCATGGCAAAGCCGATATTGGCCAGCGCCCCCGGCGTATCGGGCCGGTACGCTAAAGCGAGCTGCCATTGGCGCATCGCCTCGTCGTGATGGCCTCTTTGCCATTCCGCCATTCCCACATCCGAGCGCAGGTAGGATGTCTCCGGATAAACCTCCAGCGTTCGCAGCGCCACCGACGTATCGTCCTTCCAGTCGCGATTTCGCGCCACCGTTTCGCCTGCAAACAGCAGAGCCAAAATGCTTGCCGCAACGCCGACGGCCCAGCGGCCGGCCGGCAATCCATCGCCGCTTTTTCGCCAGCACCACAGAATTGCTCCCGCCACGAGCCAGGAAAATCCCATCGAGGGCAGATACAAATATCGCTCCGCGAAAACGATTGCGGCCATCCAGTGCACATTCAGGACCGGAGCGATCGTGAGGAACATCCAGACCAGCGCGAAACTGTAAATTCGGTTCCGATTCCACCGGAGAACGATAAATGCCGCCGCCGCGACCGTCACCGCAGCACCCAGCAAGACCCACGGATCGAGAAACGACACACTCTTTTGAAACGGATAAAATGCCACCAGCGGAGCGGGCCACACCAGTTTTGCCGCGTACTTGCCGATCAACGCCAGTCCGTTGATCGCTGTCCCGAATGCTCCAATGTCCGTGTGCAGGCCCACGGGCGAAAGTCCCCCTAGAGCGGCCCTGCGTGCGGCCAAGTAGAGTAGCCCGACCGCCCAAAATCCACCGTAGCGCGAAAGTTTCTTCATCCAACCCGTCTCGGCGCGATCGGCGCGGCAGAAATGCTCGTAGATGGGAGCGAGGACGAGCAGCGTCATTGCGGTTTCTTTGGAAAATGTCGCCAGCAGAAAGCTGCTCAGCATCGCGGCTTGCGTCCAAATTTCGCGCCGGCCCGTTTCGCGCCCCAGCCGCAGAAACAGCCAGAAAGCGAGCAGAACGAAAATCGACACTTCCACGTCGGCGATGCCGCCCAGCCAGTCCACCGGCTCGGTATGAATGGGATGCAGCGCGAAGCAGGCAGCGGCGATGAGTGCAATGGTTTCGTCAGAAAAAAGTTCGGCAGTGACCTCGTAAAACAGCCACACGACCAGGCAGTGCATCAAAACGGTGATCAGATGAAATCCCGGCGAGAATATTCCAAACAATTTGTAGCAGAGCAGATACCCAAGGCCCATCACCGGACGGTAATAGTTCCGTATCTCCCGGTCGCCCTTTCCCTGATACGCCAGCATGGAAGTCGAAAACAGCTTCCCGGCATTTTTCAGGCTGTGGATGTAAGGATTGTGCTCGATCTGGGCGTGATCGTCGTACACAAATCCGTTCGAAAGCGAGTTGGCGTAAATCAAAAAGACGCAGAGGAGCAGGAGCCCCAGCAGCGTTCTTCTCTTCGTTACGGCCGCGTCGTTGCTTGCCAAATCCATTCCACATCCCGCTCCGCGAGGTGATCAATTCAGTTCAGGAAGGCCGGACGCAATACACCGATAGCCAGCCCGTTGTTTGCCGCAAATATTTCCATGGTGGGGCGGGCGATTCTTCCGGTCAATGGGACGGAGCTAGGCGGTTGCGAAGAATGAGAGAGTGCACTGAAAGCGTTTCATACACAGATAAGACAGCTTGTAATGAGTTCAGAAATATCTGGCGCTAGCCTCCGAGAGTTGTTATCTCCTTCAACAGAGTTTCAGCTTCTTCCTTTCCAGCGTCACTTATGTCATCTCTGTCCATCAGCAGTGCTTGTCTTAGCAATTCCGATGCGGCCTTTTGACCGTGCTTTCGAGGGATGTATATCTTTGCCAACTCAATGCAAGCATCTCCGTCATTCATCGCGATAGCCTTCTTAAACCAGATCACCGCAGACCTAACGTTTCCTGCATTTCTCTTGTCAATCGCCAGATTTAATGCCCCGCAACGGTCCCCATTTTGTAAGCTTTTTTATACCAATGAGCAGCTTCCTTTAGATTCTTTCTTACTCCTCTTCCCCATGCGTAAAAGTTGCCGAGGTTGATCTGACAACCAGCATCACCTAATTCCGCGGCGGTCAAAAGACATTTGAATGCATTTCTGAAATCCTTCTTTTCTTCATATCGTTCTGCCTTAAGAAACAGGGCTTCAGCGTCCTGCTCTTTGTTGCGTTTCACCATTACTCATCTCCCGTCCATATTGATTCGGATGGCGAAGCGAGAGCTTATGACAATGGGACTGCGAAGTCACTCAGCATTGGAGGCAAACGCAGCGCTGTCCCTGGAATGCAATCTGCGAATTGCATTCGTAGCCATTTCAAGCTATTTTACTGAATAGGGTCAATGTTCACTTCGTTCTATTAGCCGCAATCTGCTACTGATCCCGCTGCGCGGGGTTGCCGCATGATTTTGTTCTCTCGAAAAACTGCATCATTTCTAACGGAATTCTTAAAAGACAGGTGCAAGCCATGGCAGGGTTAACGCTTTACGAAAAGCTCGATCAGATTGAACACCGCTACGTGGAGATGACCACGGAGCTATCGTCGCCGGAAATTCTGGGCGATTCGGCGAATTACCAGAAGCTCGCGCGCCGGCATTCCGAGCTTTCCGAGATGGTGGAAAAATACCGCGAGTGGAAGCAGATCGATAAGGAGCTGGCCGGGGCCAAGCAGATGGTCCTGGAATCGACCGACGCGGAAATGAAGCAGATGGCCGAAGACGAAGAGCGGCAACTAGTTGAGCGCAAGGACAAAGTTGAGCTGGAGCTGAAATTCCTGCTGCTGCCGAAGGATCCCAACGACGAGAAGAACGTGATCGTGGAAATTCGCGCGGGCACCGGCGGCGATGAGGCAGCGCTGTTTGCGGGCGAGCTGTTCCGCATGTATTCGCGCTACGCGGAGTCGCAGAAGTGGAAAGTGGAAATTTTAGAAAGTTCGCCGAGCTCGCTCGGCGGGATGAAGCAGGTGGTCGCCTCGATTCAGGGCCATAAGGTGTACTCGAAATTAAAATATGAGAGCGGCGTGCATCGCGTGCAGCGCGTCCCGGCCACTGAGCAGCAGGGCCGCATTCACACTTCGGCGGCGACCGTCGCGGTGCTGCCCGAGGCTGACGAAATCGATATCAAGATCGAGGCGAAGGACCTGCGCATCGATACGTTCTGCTCGTCGGGCCCCGGCGGGCAGTCGGTGAACACGACGTACTCGGCGGTGCGAATCACGCACATTCCGTCGGGCCTGGTCGTCTCGCAGCAGGACGAAAAATCGCAAATCAAGAATCGCGCCAAGGCCATGCGCGTGTTGCGCGCGCGCCTCTATGAAATGGAGCAGTCCAAGCAGCACGAAGCCATCGCCGCCGAGCGCCTCGGACAGATCAAGACCGGTGACCGCTCCGAAAAAATTCGCACCTACAATTTTCCGCAAAACCGCGTCACCGACCACCGCATCGGCCTCACGCTACACCAGCTCACCGAAGTGATGGAAGGCAAACTCGGCCCTTTCGTGGACGCGTTGGTGACTCATTTCGAAGCGGAACGATTGAAGCAGGAGTTGGTTGAGGCGTGATCAAGGCCTAGACCTACAGAATGATAGCCATTTTTGAATGGTTGTCATACCGAGCGAAGCGAGGAATCCCTCTTTCTTTTTGCGCCAGAACCCGGAGGGATTCCTCGGGCCGATAAAGCCCGTCCTCGGAATGACGGCCAATCTTGTTTGTCGCGCAAAGCTGAGTCAATGCCGCCCGAATCACGAATCACGAATCACGAATCACGAGCCACGGACATCCGCTCTGCCCTCGGCCATGCCATCGCGCACCTCGAACTCGAGCACACGCCGTCCGCTGCCCTCGCCGCCGAACTGCTGCTGATGCACGCCCTCGGTTGCGACCGCACCCGGATCTACTCGCATCCGGAACAGGAACTTGATGCGGCCGCACGCGAGCGATATTTCTCGCTGGTCGCGCAGCGCGCCAGCGGCGTCCCGACGCAACACCTCACCGGCCATCAGGAATTCTGGGGTCTGGAGTTCGAAGTCACACCCGATGTCCTGATTCCGCGCCCGGAGACCGAGCACGTAATCGAAGTCGCGCTACAGCGCCTGGGTGTCGAGTCCGGCGGCGCCTCACCGCGCCGCAACGCTAACCTGCGATTTGCAGACGTTGGCACAGGCTCCGGCTGCATAGCCGTCGCCCTGGCAAAAGAGTTTCCGGCTGCACGCATCGTCGTCACGGACATCTCTGCCGCAGCACTGGATCTAGCGCGCCGCAACGCCGCACGTCACGATGTCGCTGACCGTATCGATTTCATCGAATGCAACTTGCTGGACGAATTTCACGACTCACGAACCACGACTCCCGAATCACGCGCCCTCGACCTCATCGCCAGCAATCCACCCTACATCGGCCTCCACGAATCCGCGACGCTGCCGCGCGAAGTCCGCGATCACGAACCGCATATGGCGCTTTTCGGCGGCGAAACAGGCACGGAGATGTATGCGCCGTTGATTGCGCAAGCAGCGATGCTGCTCAAACCCGGTGGAATACTGGTAATGGAGCTTGGCCACAATTCCGCGGAGCATGTCTCTCGCCTGCTCACGACGCCGGAGTGGACAGATGTCGCGCTGACGAACGACCTCGCCGGAATCACGCGAGTCGCATCGGCGCGGCGAAGTGTTTCCTAAGCGTCCTCCACACCCATAACTTCCTGAAGCTCCCCGCCCCTCCCCCATCTACAATTGTCTGGAGATGGAGCACCCTATGAATGAGACCATCAATCCCTGGACCACGCTGTTGCGCGAATCGGTGTATGAAAACGATTGGATCCGCGTGGATCATCATGAAGTGCTGAGCCCGGGCGGCGGGCCGGGAGTCTACGGGACTGTCCATTTCAAGAACTACGCCACCGGCGTCGTCCCCATCGACGAAAACGGCAACGTGATTCTCGTGGGACAGTATCGTTTCCCGTTGAACGCTTACAGTTGGGAGATTCCCGAAGGTGGCGGGGCGAAAACAATTCCTGTTCTCGAATCGGCGCAGCGGGAACTTCGCGAGGAGTGTGGGATCATCGCCAACAGCTGGCAGGAAATCCTGAGTGCGGACCTCTCCAATAGCGTGAGCGATGAGAGTGGAACCGTATTCCTGGCCTGGAATCTTTCCGAAACCTCCGCGCAGCCGGAACACACCGAACAACTTCAGGTTGTGCGCGTGCCATTTTGGGATGCCGTCGAGCGCGTCAAGCGAGGCAAAATCCGCGATTCGCTTAGCGTCGCGGGCCTGCTGCGCGTGGCTCTAATGGCTTATCAGAACGAACTGCCGGACCAAATCGCACGGATGATTGGCGCGTGACTCTTTTCTAAATCAGACACTGAGCGCTGTTTGCTCAAATATCTTGTTCGGAGGAACATCGGATTTCTTCTGGCGGCGCGCAGGCAGGTGGTCCACTGCCTTTTGCATTCCGCGCGCGCGTATGGATTGCAGACGCTTCCTCAGATTTCCGGGATCCATTCCCGCTGAAGAGCAGACCGCCAGGAAATCCGAATTGTCATCGAAAAGATATTGTTCGGCTACGCGGCGATACCGCAGAGGCCCGCGGACCCACTCTTCCAGAGTTCTGGCAATCACTGCCCGCCAAAGCCGTTCCTCAGCTGTGGCTGTATCGCGGTCACGAAGTCTAGCGCTCTCAAACATGGAGGTCGCCCCTTATGCATCATTTTTCGGCTGTGGGCAGATTTAATTGCAAGTGAAGGCCCATAACGGGCCGCTTTCTGTGGAAAACGGCGATTTCACGACCGGCGGATGACAGTTTCTGTCGTTTTGTTTGCAGGAAACGGTTTGGACGCGCCGCGTTTCATATCTTTTTGGTCACTACAATCATACTTTGAGGAGATTGACCCAGCGGATTCGACAGCACAGGAGTGAGACTTCTTGTGAAATTTTTCCATTCAATATAAGAATTACAATTTTGTCGAAGACTCGCGCACCCGGCGAGGTTATTCGTTTGGATTGAGGCCGGGAAGCCCGTCAATACTCTCCTGATTTTTTTGCGCGCGATATGTTTTCAGGCCTTCGGCGCCTTTCTTGCCCGCCCATGCGGTGAGCTGTGTCCGCTCACCCTCGTACCGAAGCAGCGGCACCGCATATCCGCACGAATCGGCAATGCGGGAAATCTCCACGACGATGACAGACCTGATGCCATCGTACTCAGGAAAATGACCAGCAAGTTCCGCAAATTCCGGCTGATGCGGCTCGACCGCGCGTCCTTTTCCATAGAGGCGCAAAATGTTCGGCGGATCTTGAAACGCGCAAAACATCAGAGTGATCCGCCCGTTTTCCTTCAAGTGCGCGACAGTCTCGATTCCGCTGCCGGTCAGGTCCAGATAAGCAACGGTCGTCGGTCCCAGAATGCGAAACGTATCGAGCCCTTTGGGGGAAAGATTGATGTGACCGTCGAGGTCGAGCGGCGCCGACCCCACGAAGAAAACATGCTGTGCCTGTATAAATTGCCGGACCGATTCGTCAATCGCTGCAGATACCTTTCCCACGGCTCGTCACTCCTTTCAATTTCATCCTAGCATGTGAGCCTGCGACTTCGGAGTCTAGCCCTGGGAACGCCAATCTCACGATTGGCGTTTTGTGCTTCGAACCATCGCCAATCGGGAGATTGGCGTTCCCAGGGTCCACCTGCCGACACGCTAACCCAAAATTGAATTGGGAAACTATCGGCGACTCTCACCTCTTCGCCATATATTCGCCTTGGTGTATAGTAGCCGCACGACAATGCCAAAGCTTGCCACCTTCCGAGCGAAGCAGGATTCCCGCACACCGGAATCCGAATCCTCCACATCCTCTGCTTCCTCAGCATCCTTAACTTCCTCCATCCTTCACGTGGACATGGACGCCTTCTTCGTCTCCGTCGAACTGCTGGACCCCCCGAACTGCGCGGCAAGCCCGTCGTGGTGGGAGGACAGCCGGACCAGCGCGGAATTGTCTCCGCTGCGAGCTACGAGGCGCGAAAATACGGCATTCAGTCGGCGACGCCGCTGCGGACGGCGAAGCGCTTGTGTCCGCACGCGATATTTCTTGAGCCGCGGCATCATCTGTACTCCCAATGGAGCGACCGCGTCGCGGCGATCCTCGGAAAATATTCGCCGGTGGTGGAAATGGCGTCTGTGGATGAGGCCTACCTTGACCTTGCCGGCACAGAGCGGCTATTCGGGCCGCCGTTTGCCGCAGCACACGCACTATTGCGAGAAATTACGAAGACCACTGGCCTGCCGTGTTCGGCGGGACTGGCGCGCACGCGACTGGTGGCCAAAGTGGCCAGCGATCAGGCGAAGCCGCGCGGCCTGCTGTGGGTTCCTGCCGGAAGCGAGGAAACGTTTCTCGCCCCGCTCGGAATTCGGCGCATCCCCGGGATCGGTAAGGTCACCGAAGCGGCGCTACAGTCGCTCGGAATTGAGACCGTCGCCCAACTTGCCGCCGCGACACAGGAAAAACTCGAACAAAATTTCGGCCGTTGGGGCACGGCGCTCCACCGTAAGGCGCGCGGCGGCGACACCTACGAATTTTTCGTCGACGCCGAGCCGAAATCGATCTCCCACAACCGCACGTTTTCCTTCGACACCGATGACCGCGCTACGCTCGACGCCACGCTCAGCCTGCTGTGCCAGAAAGCGATGAAGCGCCTGCGCGACGCCAGCCTCAGCACTTCAACGGTCACGCTGACGATTCGCTACGCCGGGTTCGAAACCATCACCCGCGCCCAAACGCTCCGCGAGGCCACGCACCTCGATCCCATCGTGTTCGAAACCGTCCAGAAACTATTCGAACGACATTGGGACCGAACCCGCAAAGTCCGCCTGCTCGGCGTGGCGCTCACTTCCTTTACGCACGGCGGCGAACAATTGGATCTGCTGGACGCTAAACGGCGCGAAAAACTCGAGCGCATCGCGAAGGCTACCGACCGCCTGCGCGACCGCTTCGGATTCTCAAAAGTTCAGTTTGGTGGCTCGCTGGTGAAGGGAGAGGAAGTCGATAGTTGACATTTTAAAATCGATGGTTTCTTGTGCTGCCGTCCCACCAGCGTTCTTGTGCGACCTATCAAATTGCCACGGAGGCTGGCTGCATATTTCATGCCCCGTCAGCCAAGATAGAAACTTTCAAACAAATTACGATAGCGGCCTACTTTGAATCATTCAGTTGGATTTCAACATTGTCCCCGTGAACACTGAATCGCGCTACATGGCCCCATTTCTGGTTCAGCTCCGACTCAACATCCTGACTGACAACCGCGGGAATCGGACGTTGACCATAGAAACTCCACTGCTTGTCAACCACTGAAGACTTAAGCCAAAAAAGAAAAACCGCCCCGTCACTCAATCTTATGAACATCAATGATGAATAACCGCCAACATGCAGTTGGGAGACATCCATGAGAAGAAACCCATCCCTCCTCCCAATGGCACCGCAGCCGGAAAGTTTCACATGTCCTTGGTATGCTTGGTAGTCGCCGTCAAGGGTTTTTCTCACTGATGGCAACTGCAGTAACTGTCGTAACAGCCCGTTCCTGCATGGGAATGTGCCCACATACTTGGCTAGTACGCGCGTATTCGTAAGGCGCGTGGGATCCTTCTGCGGCTGATTTGTTTGTCCCCCAAGCGTGGAGCACAGAGAAACGGTCAACAACAATGCTGCTGTCTTGCTCATAGCCAGTACTCTAAGTGGAATAGAAGCATATTCCGACAAGAGTGATTCTCAGCATCTATAAACACAAGCGTCAGAACGCGTTAGGTCGAACTAAATCATTGAATCTGCAACTCGTAAATGCTGATGCTGAACTTGGGAACACTCAGCCGACCGGGCACTTCCGTAAGCGGACTCTCAACAATGTCCACCACCGGCGGTTTTCCCGGCGTGTTGGCAGCGGTCAGGTCCTCGCTGCTGATACGCCATATCCTGCCCTTGTTCTGAACGGTTGCCCCGTTGAACGCGACATCGATCTGCTGGCTGGATTCCGACGGATTGACGATAGCGACCGTCAACGTCTTCCGGTCGGCAGTAAGCGAGGCCATGGCGTCAAGAGGATAGGTGTCGCTGCCCGAGGAGATCTTGGGCTTGTCAACTCCAACCGTCCCATGGACCTCGTGTTGCGGCGAGTTTCCAGTGATGGCGATTGGAATGGTCCCGAAATGATGGCGATACAGTTCGAACATCAGGCCAATCGGCCGCGTCGTCACAGCCGTCTTATTGAAGGCCAGCAGTTCGGGCGCGCCTGTGTAGGCGGAAAGCACGAACATGCTGGAATGCCGGAACAACTCGTCGAGCGCCTGGGCGCAGGAGAGGGCCGAAAACATTGCGTCTTTTCCCTCACCGATCTTGCCGGACTCCCATTCATCGAACGCGATCGGAATGCGATCCATTTTGAGTTTGGGGAATCGTTCCTGGTATTCGTCCCAGGCTTCGACCACGGCGCGCATGCCATTCGCCAGTTTTCGCGTGTGATCGACCAGCGGCTCGTTCACCTCGACGTAATCCTGTTTTTCAGGATCGAATGCTTTGTTGACAGTCGAAGGATACAGGTGTTCCGCAATCGCATCCAGATAGTCCGATGAGCTGGCCAGAAGACCGCCCGTAAAGTCTGCCGGACCTCCGAATTGAGCTACGTGCTTACCGGTGATCATGATCGCCGCGCGGCTCTGGCTGGCCTCGATGGTTGTCGCGCCGGCGGCCACAATTTTTATGCTCGGATCCACCGCGCGCATGGCCTGAACGACCATATTGTGCTTGATGACGTATTGATTCAAAGCCATGAAGCCCAGTTGCCACGGGCCGAACATTTCGTTGCCGACGTTCCACCACGTCACATGATAAGGCTCCAGATGGCCGTTGGCCGCGCGCCACTTGCCCATGGGCGTGTTCACCGAACCATTGACGTACTCGACTTCTTCGGCGGCGGAATGCGCATCGCCAAAGCCGGTGTTCACACAAATATACGGTTCCATCCCAAGCAGCTTGTTGAGCTTCATATATTCATCGATGCCCACGTCATTCTGCTCCGCGTTTCTCCATGCATAGTCAAAGCGCGGAGTGCGTTTGTCAGCGTCGCCGATTCCGTCCCGCCATTCATAACCGGAAACCATATTCCCGCCCGGCCAGCGGAACAGCGTGGGACCGATTTTCTTCATCTCCGCGATCAGATCGGCGCGAAAACCATCGACGTTATCCGCAGGCATCAGGGACACGGCGCCGACGTGAAACGATCCCTTCCCGGTTCCAACGACTTCCAGGCGGCCGTCTTCAGTGTCCGCCCCGGGCGAGAAACTCAAGGGGAATTTGGCGTATTCCGTTCGAAGCGTTTTGATGGGGATTGTCTGGCGGTCGCCCGGGTTGGGTCCCCAGATGAGGCTGACTTTCACCTCGGCTCCAGGTTCCGCCGCCAGGACGACTCTGCCGGTGTACTTCCTGCCTTTTTGAAGAACCAGACTCGCCTGCTGAATTCCGTGCGGTGTGGCGGTCTCCACCCTAACCATAGGGCTGTGCTCACCGACGTAAGCATGCGCGCGGTCCATGACCACGAACTCGTCCGGGCCCAGGGGTCTCCACCGAATAATAGGCCTGCGAGTGGGGGGCTGGGTCTGCGTGCTGGAGTCGACTGGAAAGAAGAACTTGCGGTCGCTGAGCATCTCGGCCCAATAGCCCCCTTCGTCGTTGCCAGTCAGCTCAGTAAAAAATCCATACATGAGTGGGGAGATGGGCGCGCCGGCTTTGGTCGCGTCCACCGTCATGCTCAGTTGTTGCGCGCTGGCGACGCGCGCAACAGTGACAACCAAAAACGCAGCCAGCACGAATCGGACAAATCGACTAATCGTCATCGGTCACCTCATATCGGTCACGAACGGCTTCATTTTGACTCTCGGGTTGCGGCGATTGTACGTCCAAAAACCTACAATTCAGAAGATTTATCTTTCCGCTTCTCCGAGGCGCGGCGATGGTAGAGATCGGAAGGTCATGCCTTTGCGTCTATTGGAAACAGGCGCATAATTCGCCCATGACGCCACGCGAACTAGCCAACCAAATTTGCGCGACGCTGCGCCGCAGCGGGCACCAGGCGTTTCTGGTTGGCGGATGCGTGCGCGACTTGATTCTGGGTCGCGAGCCGGCGGATTACGACGTCTCCACCGACGCCCGGCCCGAGCGCGTGCAGGAGCTTTTTCCGCGCAGCCTGTCCGTGGGCGCGAAATTCGGCGTGATCCTTGTTGTAGAAGATGGCGCGGAAGTCGAAGTGGCGACGTTTCGGTCCGACATCGGATATTCCGATGGACGTCACCCGGACCGCGTAGTCTATTCGAATTCGCCGAAAGAGGATGTCCGCCGCAGGGACTTCACGATCAACGGATTGTTGATGAACCCTGCCACGAGTGAAGTTCTCGATTTTGTCGATGGCCGGGAGGACCTGGAAGCAGGAATCGTGCGCGCGATTGGCGATCCGCGGCTGCGTTTTGCCGAAGACAAGCTGCGCATGATGCGAGCCGTGCGCTTTGCCGCGCGATTCGAATTTGAGATTGAGATGGAGACGCTTGCCGCTGCCCGGGAACTGGCGCCGATGGTCACGCAGGTTTCCCCGGAGCGAATCCGCGAGGAACTGACCAAGCTCCTGACCGAAGGTGCCGCGCGGCGTGCATTCGAATTGCTCGATGAGGCTGGCTTGCTGCAAGTGGTGCTTCCCGACGTGACGCGGATGAAAGGGGTCGAGCAGCCTCCGCAATTTCATCCAGAAGGAGACGTGTGGATTCACACGCGCATGATGCTGGAGAATCTCCCGGCACATTGCTCGCCGACGCTGGCCTGGGGGGTTCTGCTGCACGATGTGGGCAAGCCGCCGACCTTCGCACCGGCTGCAGGGCCGGGTACGAGAATCCGGTTTGACGGCCACGTCGAGATGGGCGCGCGCATGGCCGAAAGCATTTGCCGCGAATACCGGTTTTCGAATGAAGATACCGAGCAAATCGAGTCGCTGGTCGCGAATCATTTGCGGTTCAAGGACGTCAAGCAGATGCGGCAGGCGACGCTGAAGCGGTTTGTCCGCCTGCTCCGGTTTGAGGAACACTTGGAACTGCACCGCCTCGACTGTCTTTCAAGCCACGGAAACCTCGACGCATACAATTTCGTACAAAGGTTTCTGGCGGAAACTCCACCGGAGCAGGTTCGGCCCCCTAGGCTCGTGACCGGAGACGACCTCAAGGGAATGGGAATCGTGCCCGGCCCGAAATTTAAGGAGATTCTGCTGGCTGTCGAAGAGGCCCAGTTGGACGGGCAACTCACGGATCGCGACAGCGCACTGCAATTCGCCCGGTCCATTTCCAATCCTGTTCAGCCTTAGGGCTGGACATCCATTTTATGTGTTGTTAACTCATAGCACGAGCCGGCCAGCAAATCAGATACTTGTCCTATTCCCACAGTTCCCCTCATGTTATTGGTATAGATTGCCGATGAGGGCTAGCAAGGCAAAGGGCCTGTTATCATGAATTTCAAGGTGTTGTGGGTTCCGTTGAGCCCGGTAAGCGTTTTATTTTCAGTGCAGTGTGCAATTTGTGACATCCGCTCTTAACCCTTTAGTGCACCATACTAAGGGTTGTTGCTAATGGCTGCATCTTTTCGTGATACCTTTTGTGCGGTCCTGCATCTAAACTTTATGCCTGGTAGTGGATGCTCGCCGCCAGAGAAATTCTAGGGGGACCTGATGACTGAAAAACCTATAGCAATTCCAAATGAACTTCCGATTCTTCCGGTACGGGAGATCGTGTTGTTCCCAGGAGGCGTACAGCCTCTTACGGTGGGGCGCGAAGGTTCCCTTGCGCTTCTAAACTCCCTGCATGGCGATGAAAAACTACTGGGAATTGTGGCGCAGCACGATCCTCGTGTTGAGGAGCCTGCGGCTGCGGACTTGCACACGGTGGGCACTGCCGCAAAAATCCACAAGTTGGTGAAGATGCCCAACGGCAATGTCGTGGTGTTTCTGGAGGGCCTGCAACGAATTCGCCTGGTTGAACTCCTAAGCTTCCGGCCATTCCTGACTGCTCGCGTGGAAATTCAGCCGGACATCGTTGGCCCGCAGGACGCTGAATTGATGGCGCTGGAACGCAACTCGCGCGAACTCTTCCGCGATGTAGTGGCGCGTTCACCGCAACTTTCCGACGATTTGCAAACCGCAGCCCTGAACATCGACGATCCGGTTCGCCTCGCCGATTTCATCGCTGCAAATCTGCCGTCTCTTCCAACTTTGCTCCGGCAGGAATTGCTCGAGACCGCCGATGTGCGTCGGCGCCTGGAAATGCTGATTCGCGAACTCTCCAAGGAGCTCGAAGTCCTGGAACTGCGCAACAAGATTCAGGAGCAGGTTCAGGAACAGGTCAGCCAGAGCCAGCGCGAGTACCTGCTGCGTGAACAACTCAAGGCCATTCACAAGGAATTGGGCGAATCCGACGATGGCCAGGGAGAAATCGAAGAGCTCCGGGAGAAACTGGAGAAGTCCGGAATGTCGCCGGAGGCCATGAAGGAGTGCGACCGCGAGTTGAAGCGGCTCGCCAAGATGACTCCGGCCTCCGCAGAATACATGGTGGCCCGTACGTATTTGGAATGGATGACGTCGTTGCCGTGGGCGAAATCCTCCGGCGCTGAGGAAATCGACATTCCGAAGGGGCAGGCCATTCTAGATGAGGACCACTACGACCTTGAGAAGGTCAAGGAACGCATCCTCGACTACCTCGCGGTGAAGAAACTCCAGCCGGGCATGAAGGGGCCGATTCTGTGCTTCCTTGGGCCTCCAGGCGTGGGAAAAACTTCGCTCGGCAAATCGATTGCACGCGCGCTCGGACGCAAGTTCGTACGCATCTCGATGGGTGGTATGCATGACGAGGCCGAGATTCGCGGACATCGCCGGACGTACATCGGCGCTCTGCCGGGACAGATCATTCAAGGAATCCGACGGGCGGAAACCAACGATCCAGTCTTTATGCTGGACGAAGTGGACAAGCTCGGGCGCGATTTCCGGGGCGATCCTTCGGCAGCGCTGATGGAGGTGCTCGATCCGGAGCAGAACGCTTCGTTCCGCGACCACTACCTCGACGTGCCGTTCGATTTGTCGAAGGTATTGTTCATCGCCACGGCCAACATGATCGATCCGGTCCCCGAGCCATTGCGCGATCGCATGGAAATCATCGAGCTCGCTGGCTACACGGAGATCGAGAAGGTTCACATCGCTAACAAATACCTGGTGCCGAAGCAGGCCAACGAACACGGATTGAAAATGGGTGAACAAGTCGAGTTCACCGACGACGGATTGCGCGAGATCATTCACAGCTACACGCGTGAGGCCGGCGTCCGTAACCTGGAACGCGAAATCGCCACTTTGATCCGCAAACAAGCGCGGCGCATCGCGGAGGGCAAGATGGCGAAGCTGACCGTCACGCCCGAAATGGTGCACGAAGCGCTCGGCGTTCCTAAATTCAGAGCCGAACGAGAAGTTGAAGATCGCGTCAAGAAGCCTGGCGTGTCTGTGGGACTGGTCTGGACACCCGCAGGCGGCGACATCGTCTTTATCGAGGCGAGCCGCATGCGCGGTGGAAAGCAGTTCACGATGACCGGGCATCTGGGCGAAGTCATGCAGGAGTCGATGACGGCAGCGCTCACATGGGTGCGAGCCAATGCGGAGCGCTACGACATCGATCCCGATTTCTTCCGGAAGCAGGACATCCACATCCACGTGCCTTCAGGTGCGGTGCCAAAGGATGGTCCGTCAGCGGGTGTAGCGATGGTGACTGCGCTTGTGAGCCTGCTCTCAGGACGTCCGATCAGGCCACGCGTCGCAATGACGGGAGAACTTTCACTGACAGGCGTGGTCCTGCCCGTCGGCGGGATCAAGGAAAAAGTCCTCGGCGCAAAGCGCGCTGGAATTCGCGAGGTGATTCTGCCTGCGGAGAACCAGCCGAATGTCGCTGAGGATTTGCAACCGCATGTTCTCGATGGCGTCGAGATCCACTATGTGAGCACCGTGGATCAGGCGCTCGAGTTCGCGCTCTCGAAGCCTTCGACAACCGCAACGGCAATTAAGCCGGAGCAGTTGCCACCGGTAGCGCCCGCTCCAGCGGGGATACCACCGATACACTAATTCGAATACCAACAGAACCAGCAAAAAGCCCGACTTCCGCATGGAAGTCGGGCTTTGGTTTTAGAGACACACACTTCAGTGTGTGTGCTCTCGGTTTAGATTTCACCAGCCCCAAAACCAAAACCGCACACACTAAAGCGTATGCCACTCGATCTGGCTTACTGTTTTATCTGAGGATGATGCGCGATTTGTTTAAGGAGCGCACGGGCTAACGAACGCACGCCAAATTCCAATTACTGTCGCTATAGTGCCGCCCGCGATTAGATATTTCGTGAAATGGTTTCTGCCCGTTGGCGTCGCGCCTTTGCCGGATCCGGCAGGGCCTTGAGGGGCAGTCTTTTCAGTTTCAATCTCAATCCGATAGGATTCGCCAGTCATCACGGTCTGGATTTCGTCGTCCAAGGACAATTGGATTCCACCTCTCTTGCTGCTTACTTCTAACTGGTGAGCGTTCACCCAAGTAACCTGGATCTCCGATCTTTGCGCGCCCAGTGGACGAATCGTTATGCCGTCTGCCAGCAATTGAAATGTCTGGCTTTCGGGGGAAGCGATGACAATGGTGCCAGACACCAAAGTGGCGGAAGGATTGTTCGGGAGACCACCCACCTCTACTACAGTGCTTTTCCATATGGATAGCTGCAAGAAGCCAAGTCGCACCCGCAATTGTTCACCGTCTTCGGTCTTCAGCCGATCGCCGGCGTAAATCGCGCTGCCCGTGCCGGCTATTTCCGCGCTCCCATTGGCGCGACCCGCCTGCAGAATGACGCCTATTGGGACTGAAGCAGGAGGAGGACCGCGGAAGTTGCGGAGAGAGCTACATGCAGAATCGCAGACAAACCAATTGGAATCGCGGAACGCATAGGGACACAAGGAAAATAATACCGTGAAGGTATAGATATAAGACTGCTAGGTCAATCATTAATTAAAGCTGGAGTGAGAAGCATGTCACGCGTGGTGCCAATCCATTTATGGAATTCAGTTGGAAGCCCTGTATATCACGACTTAATGTCAGCTGTGTGAAATGCTGCCGTGGCCGAATGTGAAAGGGCATTGGGTGGCACAGACTTCAGTCTGTGCCACTTATTTTCCCCCAGGACATACTAGAATCATAGGGTGGCGCGCGCGCGCAAACTATTTTCGATCTATGGGAGTTCGCTGGCGAACAGTATGTTCGTTGCGCTTAATCGTGACCGCTTGGTCGGCAATTTTGTCGCTGCATATGTTGCCGAATACGACCGTCGGGGAATCCTCGGCGGGACTGACCGTGACCGCGAGCTGGCGGAAACCATAGGCCGCGAAGTTGTCCTCGCGATGATTCATCAAACACGCCAGGGTTTGCCGCGATTTTATGGCACGAAGAAACGTACTGTTCTCAAGGACGAAGAGAAGCAGACCATAGAAGCTTTTTCCCGCGAACTGATGGCGGCATTGGAGCGTGCGTGGGATTGGAACGGGGAAGACATGCGCCAGTTTCATCGGGACCTTGACTTGTACGACGAATTTCAGAGCAGGTTGGAAAAGGCCGCCAGAACGCAGAAGAAAGGGAAGCCCCCGCAGCAGGAAGATCCACCGTTCGTCGGACGCGTTGCGTTGCTCCTGGATCCCTCCATGATTGAGCAAGCGCGGCGTGCGGCGCGGAAATTTTATGGCGATGTTGAAAGGCTGGGGGAGAAACTACTCAAGCAGACGCTGAGTCCCGGCCGTTAGCGCGGGAAGAAAACTCCAGCAACAACGCTTCGCGTTTGCGCTGGGCAAGAGTGGGAGATACACCAGAGGCGTTACGAGATTCACTCGACCACGACCGCCGTGCCATAGGCCAGGACTTCGGTGACTCCCTGCATAATTTCATTGGCGTCGTAGCGCATGGCGATGATGGCGTTGGCGCCGTGTTCGGCGGCGTGCTGCATCATCAGTTCGTAGGCATCTTCGCGCGTTTTCTCGCACAGTTCGGTCAGCAGCGTGATGTTTCCACCGATGATGGTTTGCAGACCCGCGCCAATCGAACCCAGCAGGCTGCGCGAGCGGACAACGATTCCGCGCACGATGCCGCAATTGCGCACAATGCGATAGCCGGGTAATTCGGTCGATGTCGTTACCATCATGGGTTCTACGCGCACTGGCATGGCTTGGGCTCCCTGTTTACGAGTTGACTCCCATCGATTCTAACTGCGACAACCTCCTGCTGCGCCGTGAAATTTTTCTGCTATGCTCCGGCCTATACCTTGGCGATAGTTGCGCCTATGCTCACCCTCTTCTATCTACTGATCGTGGAACAAGTGCTGCAGGGATTGCACAACCTGTGGGGAGGCCTGCGCTGGCTTCACCTGGCACAGCGGAGGATCGCAAGCCATTCCGGGTTTTACGCGCCGCGCGTCGCGGTGATTTGTCCAATGAAGGGAATTGAAGCCGGACTGGAACTGAATCTTTCGGCGCTGCTATCCTTTGACTATCCGGACTACGAAATATTCTTTCCCATGGCCAGTCGCGACGATCCTGCGCGGAAGATTCTGGACCGCATCGCGGCTTCGACGAAACGCAAAGTTCATATCGTGGTTGCCGGGCGTCCCGAAGGATGTGGCGAGAAAGTGAATAATCTTCGCGCTGCCGTGTATGAGGCGACCGAGGGGTTCGACGTGTTTGTGTTTGCGGATTCCGATGGACGCCCGGGGCGAAGCTGGCTGGCGCATCTGGTAGCGCCACTGGCCGATGCGCAGCTCGGCGCGGTCACTACGTTTCGCTGGTTTTTCGGGCAGCGCGGCGGATTCTGGGGCGCGCTCGCGTCTGCATGGAACGCGCCTGCCGCCACTTATCTCGGCGAACATCACAATAATTTTTGCTGGGGCGGCGGCACGGCGATCCGTCGCGAACGGTTCGAGCAGGCCAATGTGCTCGAATACTGGAAAGGCTCAGTCAGCGACGATTTTTCTCTAACAGAAGCCCTGCGCCGCATGGGCGCACCTATTCTATTTGCTCCCGAATGCCTTGTGCCCACCGTACTGGATTGCGACGCAAACGGCTTGCTCGAATTCACAAACCGGCAAATCATCATCGCGCGTGTTTACGAGACGAGGCTTTGGGCGCTCGGCGGGCTGGCACATCTTTTGTACTGTAGTGCTGTGGTTATCGGCATCGGCATATTTTTTGCCGATTTGCTTGCGGGCTCCCCGGCGATTCATATTCTGCTGCTGGCCATGATTCCGCCGGTCCTCAGCATGGCGCGCGGAGTCCTTCGCCTCGCGGCAGTGATGGAGTTGCTGCCGGACTGGAAGCCGAAACTGCTCACCGACGGCTGGATCTGGACGCTGCTTGCTGCAGTAGTGCCGTTCATATCTTTGTGGAATACGATTGTCGCGCTGTTCACGCGGCAAATTCGGTGGCGGGGCATTCGTTACGAACTCATCTCACCCGGGCAGACGCGCATCCTTACCCGCTAGAAAAATGGGAGATTGAGTGACGCCCAAACCAAAAAGGAAGAAATCCAAATGAAGAGAATGCGAAGGTTCACCCTTCCTGGGTGCGCTCTACTGGTTATCGCGGCTGGAAATCCGTTTCTGCCGCAATTGCGAGCTCAGGGCAAAGCGCCAAAATACGAAGTCGATAAGTCATGGCCGATGCCGATGCCGCAGAAATGGGTGCTGGGAGCAGTGGGCGCTGTGTGTGTGGACGCGCGCGACCACGTAATGATTCTGAATCGCCAGGAAGTGCTGGATGTCGATCTGGATGCCGGGGAGAAGGCTCCGCCGGTGATCGAGTTCGATCCGGCAGGGAAGGTCGTCCATTCCTGGACGGACGATCTTTTCGATCCGCAGCTGATCAATTCATTTCATGCCTGCCACTTCGACGAGGAAAATAACGTCTGGATGGTAAGCACCGACTCCGGCATTGCGCGAAAATATACGCACGATGGAAGCAAACTCCTGCTGCAGATCGGCAAAAGCGGCGTGGTCGATTCCTCCGACGGCACACTCAAAGGCAAGCCGCTCAACTCAAATACCGCGCAGTTTTTTGCGCCCGCCGATGTCAATGTTGACCGTCAAACCGGGGACGTTTATGTGGACGACGGCGACGGAGGGGGCAACCGTCGCATCGCAGTGATGGATCGCGCCGGAACCTTTTTGCGTCAATGGCAGCCGGAAATCGCAAAATCCATTCACTGCATGGCGTTGGCGAACGACGGCCTGGTGTACCTGTGCAACCGGGCTGCGAACCGGCTTCAGGTGTACGACCGGATGGGCAATTTCAAGCAGAACATCGAAATCCCGTGGAAGGCGTACACGCCCGTTGCTGACAACGACAAGCGCAAGAGCGGGGCGGCGGGCTCGGCGGTGGCCATCGCATTATCCCGCGATGCGAAGCAGCATCTGATTTACGTCATCAATCAAAACAGCGCCCGAATCGAAATCCTCGACCGGCAGACCGGAACGATCCTGTCGAGCTTCGGCAGGTCTGGACATTTTCCGGGTGAGTTCGACCAGCCGCTCAGTATTGCTGTGGATTCGAAGGGCAACGTTTATGTCACCGAAAACCGCGGCAAGAGAGTTCAAAAGTTTAGAATGGTTCCGTGAAAACCTCAGCGTGGCTATTCCGCATCAGCTTCACTGAATGATGATGGCCACTCAGGTCGGGAGAGGCATTTGATGCCTGGAAAGGTGAACTCATGAGTCCTGAAGCAGAAGTGCTTGTGTTCGAAGGAAGTCTTCGCAAGAATTCGTTGAATCGCTAAACGGCGAAGGCCCTGATCGCGCTCAATCTCCCATCGCTGAAATTTGAATTTGCGGAGTTCGGCCATCTGCCTTTGTACAACCAAGACCTGGACGGGAAGAATCCACCGGCGACCTCGGTTTCAATTCGCCAGCAGATCAGGAGCGCCGACGCATTTCTCATTTTAACGCCGGAGCACAACCGTTCCGTGCCCGGCGCGTTCGGGCGAATCATCACCTGCGCTAGTCTTTGGTCTTTTTGAATGTCCCAGAGATGCAACAACCGGAAGCCACCATTGGCGGAGCGGCCAATTCTTCGATGCCGATGGAAAATTAACGAATCAAGGCACTCGCAAATTCTTTTGCCGCATGGGTCGAAACGAACCGAAAGAAATAGTGGCGTACGCTTCAGCGTGCGTTCTTTTGTTTGTGACACGTGCAAACATGCCCGCCCAAACGGAAGCCTGCGCTACAATATAAGACGGACAGGCGAGAATTGAAGTGATCGATGGACAATTTCTGAGAGGAAAGACGAATCTTCAAATGCGTCTCAAATTTTCCAATGTTGATTGATGGTGTATGGGCTGAGGTCGAAATTGGTGGTGAACATCTGCGGCTGTTTTCCGAGCATAATGCGCAGGGGATTCAAGCTTCGGTTTACAACGTCAAGACCCGGACGTGGATTGCGCCCTCCGAAGCGGTCGAAGACATCGAACAGGGGAAGGACCGCGCGGCGGATCATGCAAAGGCCTACCTGGAGCGGGTTGCCAACGTAACCCTGCCTTCGTTGCAGTGGAAGGAAGCACGGGCGCGCTAAGGCCACCGGGGTCAGGTTTTCACTCTTAATTCCATTAAATTGATCTCGGACTTCGAAATGTAAATTGCCTTATCCGGGGCAGATCGAACGGCGGGTGCGTCACGATATCAGTGGCAACGCTTGCACTAGGTGAGTATAATAACGCGCTTTTGTAAGCATTCGGCTCTAACCCGCTGAACTATGCCGATATAGACCACCGCTCGTTAGGGCAAGACTGATAAGGAGGGACGTCGTATGAGTGGTTTGGAACAGCTGTTCCGTTGGCTGCATGTATTCGCAGGAATTACATGGATTGGGCTGCTCTATTTTTTCAATTTCGTAAATGGTCCTTTCGCGACAACAATGGACGCGGATACCAAGAAAAAAGTCGTGCCGGAATTAATGCCGCGCGCGCTGTTCTGGTTTCGCTGGGGCGCAGCATGGACCTGGGTTACCGGATTCCTGCTGATCGGCATGGTTTTCTATGGCCACCGGGCCGTATTTCTGGAAAATCCGGACGAGGGATGGGGTGTGGGCGCCATCGTGATGGTGCTCTTCACTTTCCTTGCTTTTATCGTGTATGACGCCCTCGCAAAGTCTCCGCTGGGGAAGAACGTCAAAGCGCTCGCGACCGTAGGTTTCGTCCTCGTTGGGGTTGTGCTGTTCCTGATGGCGGGATGGGCTCATTTCAGTTATCGCGGGTATCTGATTCACATTGGGGCGATGTTCGGGACGATCATGGCGTTCAACGTCTGGTTCCGGATTTGGCCGAGCCAGCAGAAAATTATCACGGCGATCAAGAATGGCCAGCCGCCCGATGCTGCCGTTGTCGCGCTCGCCGGTTCACGCTCGCGGCACAACACCTACCTCTCGCTCCCGTTGATTTGGGCGATGCTCAACTCGCACTCCACATATTTCGCCGGGGGCAATCTTGGAATTCAATCCACCTGGGCATGGACCACCATGCTGGTCGTGATCCTTCTGGGGTGGCACATCATTTGGCAGTGCTATAAGAAGGCGGGAAAGGTTAAAGGCTTTTAGCGGAAGCGATCTCCGGCAGTGACTCTGCCGGAGATCGGCCTCCCATCCTTATTGAATGCGTGAGAGCGCCCATTGCGCATGCTCCGCAATGATTGCGTCGTCTGAAGCAGCAAGGCGCGAGAGTTGGGTTCGGATTTCATCGTAGCGGGGTTCGCCCGGGCCAATCCGTGAATTGCCGATGGCAACGCAGGCGTTTCGTACAAGGCCCCGCCACTTTGTTCTCTTTACCGGACTGCCCCGAAACACTTCGCGAAATTCTTCTTCACTAAACGAAATCAGCCATTCCAGGTTCGGTGAAAAAAGCGAGTCCTGCGCAAAGCGGCGCGGCCTAAAACTTTCCAGCGCGGCCAGCGGGGTGCGTCGATTCCACGGACAGACGTCCTGGCAAATATCGCAACCGAAAATGTGCCGCCCAACCGGCTCGCGAAACTCCTCCGGAATCGTGCCACGCAGTTCGATGGTCAAATAAGAAATGCAACGCCGCGCGTCAAGAACGTAGGGCTCGACAATCGCAGCGGTCGGACACGCGTCGATACACAGGCTGCAATTGCCGCACAGGTCTTCCGCGGGAGTGTCCGTTGGCCCCAGTGACGCCGCCAGATCGAGCGTCGCAACGATCACGCCGAGGAAAAGCCAGGAGCCAAGGTTTTCGTTAATCAGACAAGTATTCTTCGCGAGCCAGCCCAATCCGGCATATTTTGCGGCCACTCGTTCGACGATTGGTCCGGTATCCACATATGCTCGCGCTTCAAATGGCTCGGGAAATTTCTGGCGGAGTCCTTCGACTAGCGCATCGAGTTTTTCGCCAAGCTCGTTGTGATAGTCGTCGCCCCAGGCGTAACGCGACATCCATCCCCGCGGGCCGGCAGCGGAGGCGATCTCTTCGGGCACTTCTGTGGAGATAGGGAAATCGGTGTTGTAGTTGAGCGCGCAAACAATCACGCTTCGCGCGCCTGGCACTACGTTGGAAACAGATCGCCGCCGCGCGTCGTGGAGATAGCGCATATCGCCGGAATGCCCCCGCGCCAGCCATTCTTCGAGATGCGCGAGTTCCGGAAATTCGGCCGCAGGCGCAACGCCGCAGAGATCGAATCCCAAACCGCGCGAGATCTCGATGACGTGTGCGGTGCGCTCGGCGTTCGTCATGCTTCGATTCTGCTGTTTATGCAATTCTTGGTCTCAAGTCTCAAAAGTTTCAAGACGGCAGCCTCATCCCATGAGAAAAGCGTCGTTTCGGCGACACGGGCACACGCCATACTCTAACTTCACAGCAGATTATTTATCGAGAATTGTTCATTGGCCCACGCACCCAAAAAGGTTCGTGCGTGCTACTATCCACGATTCGGGGATACTGCGTGCCTGAATCCACCATAAACCGGAGAGTCGAGCTGGAAGTCATCGCTCCCGATTCTTCTCGCCAATTGGTCCTCGTGGACAAGTCGCCCTTCTTCATCGGGCGCGGCGGAGGCACAAACAACTACCTCGCGCTATCCGACGCGCGTGTTTCCCGCCAGTGCTGCGCGATTGTTTACGACGAAGGCGGCCACCAGCTGGAGGACCGCGGCAATCTCCACGGCGTGTTCGTGAACGGCAAGAAAATCGAACGGCATACTTTGGAAGAGGGCGATGCCATTACGTTCGGCCTTGATGACTCCTATAAGTTGATTTTCCATCCGGTTGTCGTCGAGGATTCCCTCCAGGTTATTCTTACCCGCATCGAGACACTGTCCAGCGGCTCTTCTATCTCCGCAGGCCTCGGGAAACTGAATCTTCTCCTCGAGGCGACCTCGCTTCTGCATTCGCAGCTTCCGTTGGACTCGGTGCTCGCTGCCATGATCGACCACGCCATCGCGATCACTCACGCCGACCGCGGTTTGTTGCTCGAAGCCGATTCCTCCGGTTCACTACGAGTCCGCCTCGCGCGCGGCGAGAGTGGGAAACCTGTTACTCCGGAAAGCCTCAACCCCAGCCAAACCGCCTTGGGGCAAGCGCTGAAAAAACGCTCCAGCGTGATCACCGAAGACATACAGGCAGGAAATGTGAAGTTGCAGGAGGCGCAAAGCATCGTGATGCAGAGGCTTCGCGCCGTTGTTGCCATTCCTCTCTACACGATGCCACGCGCCAGTTCTCTGGAATCGGTAGTGCTCAAGACCGGGCAGCTCCTCGGAGTGCTTTATCTCGATTCGCGACGGCCTGCGGCGTTTTCAAAACTCGATCGCCAAATCCTCGATGCCCTTTCCCTGCAGGCCGGAAGCATTCTGGACAACGCCCGCCTGGTCGAGCGTGAAAGGGAACGCCACCGAATCGAGCAGGAACTCGACATCGCGCGCAACATCCAGCAGGCCCTGATTCCCCACGGTTTCCATGACTATCCGTATTTAGCGATTTCGGGAATTCACACTCCGTGCCTTGAAGTCGGCGGCGACTATTTCGATGTTTTCCCTTTGAGTAACGACCGGACGGCCTTTCTCATCGCGGATGTCTCCGGCAAAGGCCTCGGCGCAGCACTTCTTACGACCATGCTTCAAGGCGCCCTCTCCGGCATGACCATCGGGGCAGACCCGTTGCAGGTGTTTCATCATATCAACCGGTTTCTCTGCGAACATTCCCAGTTGGGCCGCTACGCGACCCTGTTTTTCGGCATCCTCCACGCGAGCGGCCGTTTGGAATATATAAGCGCAGGCCATCCTTCGCCGCTTCTGATTCGCAAGGGGCAAGTCAGCGAGCTTTACACCACGGGATCTTTTCCGGTGGGCCTGATTCCTGAGGCCGATTATGAAGCTCGCGAAGTGAATCTCCAGATGGACGACACGCTGGTCCTTTTCAGCGATGGAGTTACAGAAGCCACCGATTCGGCCCAGCAGTTATACGGGGATTCCCGCCTGCAGCAGGTTCTGGCAAGCAATCACGCCGCGCCGCTCGATCGACTTCAAAAGGCAATCCTCGATTCCGTCGATACCTTCGCGCGTGGCGCTAGCCAGGCGGACGACATTACACTCCTGCTCGTTCGCTACCGCGCAACCGCCTGAGCACGCGCCGCTCAATTTTCCCTGATGCATATGAAAATAGGCGACCGAACCGCCGCTGATTCGGTTGTGCTAAAGTAAGCCTGTCCAGCACATGGAAATGCCAAAGAAGATTGGCCGATACGAAGTCGTGGCAGAACTGGGTCGCGGCGCGATGGGCACCGTGTATCGCGCGAAAGACCCGGCGATGGACCGCGAAGTCGCGCTGAAAACGGTGATTGCCGTGGCGCTTGCCAGCGAGCAGGGTAGCGAGTTTCGCGACCGATTTTATCGCGAGGCGCGCGCCGCCGGACGCCTCGCCCACCCTGGAATCGTGGCCGTGTTCGATGTCGGCGAGGACGACGGCATGCCCTTTCTGGTCATGGAGTTCGTGAACGGCCAGACGCTCGACGCCGCCGTGAAAAAAGGCGAACGCCTGACGCTGGAACGCGTTTGCGAAATCGGCCAGCAAATCGCCGATGCCATCGGATACGCGCATAAACAGGGAGTCATTCACCGCGACATCAAACCGGCCAACATCCTTCTCACCTCTCCGGACGCCCACGGAATCGAGCGGCCGAAAATCACTGACTTCGGCGTGGCCAAGCTGGCCGCCGGACAAATTACCACCACAGGGCAAATGCTTGGCACTCCCGCATTCATGCCGCCGGAACAATTCACGGGCGCGCCGGTTGATGGGCGAGCGGATATTTTTTCGCTGGGCGTAATCCTGTATTGGATGGCAACTGGAGAACAGCCCTTTCACGGCGAGACGATGACGGCAGTGTCCTACAAAGTGGTGCACACCGAACCCGTGCCGCCACGAAAACTCAATCCCTCCATCCCGGAAGATCTCGATTTCATCATCATGAGATGCCTTGCGAAAAGTCCTGTTGACAGGTATCAGACAGGAGAGGAATTAGCGCACGATCTATCAGGCCTGCGCGCGTCGGGCAAATCGGACCTGCATAGAACCGCCTTCTTGCGCCCGCAGACCGATACAGCAGCGACGATTGATGTGCGCCAGAAGACCGATCCGGCCAGTGCGGCAACCATCGTGGCCACGGTTCCGGTTGCCGGTGCGCCGAGTTCCGCAGGGCAGATCCCACTTCCGGCTTCGAAAAATCGTTTTGTTTTGCCGGCTGTGGTGGGCGCGGCGGTGGTATTGTTCGGCGGCTGGATTTTCCTGCGGCACAGGACTGAGGCAAAGCCGTCCCTGGCACCAGCCACTGCCCCGGCCCCCGTTGTGGCAATAAATCCGCCGGTACCAACCACTGCGCCGCCATTGGAAAAATTACCGGACGAGCCGCAGCCTGTTCCTGTCAGCACACCGAGGGTGGCAGAGAAGAAGACAGAGAAAAAAGCGATTGCGGTTGCGGTTCCCGCGCCTCCGCCCAAAGCACCACCGAAACCGGCAGAGCTGGCGCCGGTGGATTTCGATCCGAAGACAATGAATCCGAAAGAAAACTCGCGGCTGATTATCGACGCAACTCGAATGCCGCCGAATCTGGACTTCACGGTCGAGATGAACGGCAAGATTTATTTTCGTCGAAGCGTTGCGGGAAATAAACCCCAATACGAGGATTTATTTGTCCCCCCGGGCGTTCAGGAGTTCCATGCCATCGCGCGGAATGGCGAAATGCAAAAGGCGTCGAACACAGTGAGCGACGAGTTTAAGGCGAAGAAAAAGAAGACCTTGAAAATCGAGCTGCGAATTCAGGGCCAGAATGCATCAGCGGGAATGCCGCAGGACCTGTATCCCACGGCGCAACTTGTACTGACGCTAAAATAATCCAGTCAAGCCTCGCGCCTTCGCCGGATTAAGTCTGTAACAATCCTGTAGCATTCAGTGAGTTATTGTCTCTTTCCGGGAGCGATCTTGATGAAGCTCTCCCGGTGGAATACTGCCGAAATGCGGGGGCTCTCGCGAAGGATTTGATGGAGGCATTGCGCATGCAAATGGTGACAGAGGAACTGGCGGGCGGAGTGACCAAGGTCGTGCTCGACGGCCGAATGGACATCACCGGCACTGAAGAAGTGGATTTGCAGATGAATGTGATTTCCGGCAGCAAGAAATTTGTCCTTGTGGACATGCGGAAAGTATCGTTCCTCGGGTCGATGGGGTTGCGGACCATTTTTAATACCGCACGCGCCATCAAGAGCCGCGGCGGAAAAATGGTCCTGTTCGCTCCCGATGAACTGGTGTCAAAGGTTCTGAAGACCAGCGGCGTGGACACGGTCGTCCCCATACACAATGAACTGCAAAGCGCGATGGCTGCGCTGCAATAATCCCGAGAAACCTGGGAACGCCAATCTCCCGATTGGCGTTCCCACGCTGCACCGCAGAGTTGCTCCTGCAACCAGAAAGGCATAATCCAAATCGCGGCTACTTCGACCATCGCGTTTGCTTTTCCATGCGAACGGCTGGCCTCGCGTGCCTTCGGCTGATACACTATCGAACAGTGAGCGATTGGCGAAAGATTCAGGCGCGCATCCGCAAAGCGCGGACCAGCGCGGATCCCCCGGGGCAGTTGGCGGCGTTGTACGAACGCACGCGCGATGCCATGGTGGCGTTCGAACTCGCGCAGCTTCATGAAAAGGCCGGCGCAAATGCCGAAGCGGCGCGCTGGTACACATCCGCCGCGGAGCGTTTTCGCCGCGCGCAATGGAAATTAAAAGCAGAGGAAGCACTGACACGTTTGGGCGCGCCGATTCCCGTGACGCCCGCTGCGGTTCCCGTGAGCCAGACCAACACGGAGCCGGAAGCTCGATTGGAGCCTATCATTTCAGAATATTCCGATTCACCGGATTCAGAACTTTCCCAGGACGCATCCGATTCCGAGGGTGGCCACCAGGAAGCTGTCTTCGAACAGCCTTCAGGAGCGCAACCGGCAGGTGCGCCGACGCCGTTGCAGGTTGCCGGAGCGTCTCCTCTGCACAGGCGCAAGCGTCGCGGCCGCCGAGGCGGACGCGGTCGCCACAAGGGCCCGCGCGTAGGCGGTCCGGTTCCAGCAGGCACACCGGGTCCGATTCCTGTCCCGTCTCCCGCAATGTCGTCTGTCCCGGCAGCTGCAATTGACCGTCCGGCGGAATCGATTGCCGCTCCGATCGTCAGTCCGTTCGTTTCCGAGGAAGTTTCGCGGCCCCGCTCGGCTGAGCCGGAACCCGTCAGCACCTTCGAACACGCAGCCTCCGCGTCCGCACGCACTCGTTCGGGCGATCCCGCGCTATCCTCGCGCATGACCAGGCTCGAATCGCAGCTGCGCCGCATGCTGGCCTGCTCGGTACGTTCGGTGGACCAGGCCGAAGATGCCCCCGCCGGTCCCGGCGTCTTCCTGATCACCGACACCGACCAGACCACCTACTATTACGTCGAAGCCTGTCAGACCCTGCGCGTCGGCATCGGCAATCTGCTCCGCAGCGGACGCAGCAGCCGCGAAGGCGCCGACCTGAAGGAAAAACTAGCCGAACACCTCGGCATCAACGAAGCCCGCGTCGGAAAATATCTGAAAGACCACTGCGTAGTCCGCTGGCTACAACTCGACGAAGGCGCGCCGCTGCTGGCGCATTTTGCGATTGCGGTTTTGCGGCCAATTGCTAACGCGTAAGGCCTGGACTTCTTTCCATTCTCGGTTACCACTGATCGCACTAGCCGCGGGGCGGCTGCCTTTTGGTTCATCCCTGCTTTCAGCGCTTCGCTTTACTTTCGCTAGGTGCTACAATGATGTTGTCTTGCCATGAGAAGCACACGCACAATTCGCATTGACCCACGTGACTTCATAATGAGTCCGTATCTTCGATGTCCAAAGTGCGGGGCGGAAGAGTACGGCGTGCTAAGTGTCAGAGATACCCAGTGTGAACGTCGCTGCCGTGACTGTTGGTATACGGCCACGGTCTACCTGCCCGAGATTAAAAAGAAAATCGTCTATGTTGACCAATTTGCATTCAGCAATATCATGAAGTTTTTGAGTCCTGAGGTGAAAGGACATGAACGAGCTGCTTCTGAACCATTTTGGAAGGACCTCTTTGAAATATTGGGCGTCGTCTGTCACCTACAACTGGTGGCGTGCCCAGATTCCCGCGAGCATCAGCACGAATCTTTAGTGTCTCCTTTTTACAAAGCGTTGAAGCACACTTATGAACACTTCTCCGGTGGTGTGAGCTTCGATGACGCAGAGACGGTCAGGATTCGACAGCTAGCGGACCTTGCGAAGGCTTGGCTCAAAAATGAACCGGTAAGCTTCGACTTTAGCCCGGAGTCAATCAGTTCCGAGAGTCTCCATGTATGGAGTGGGCGTCTTTTCATTACAGTTGATGGTGTTCTGCCCGGAACGGTCGATGAACTCCGCGCAAGGCGGAACAAGATCCACCAAGGTCTTAAAGAGGTCTTTGAACAGTGGCAAAGAGAGAAAAAATCCTTCAAACAAGCATTCGCGGTCGAGAAGGTTTCATTCGGCCGGACCATAGCCCAAATGTATGCAGCAGACTGGCGCAAGCGGATGCAGATGGCTGCCATGGTGAAGCGGGGGCAGATGTCATCAATATCACTAGATGATATTCTGCCATCCCGAACAGAGACACTAATGGCGAACTTGCAATTCATATTTCAGCAGCAAGTTGGAAGAGAAGAAGGGAACGCAAAACTTGGCGAATTTTTCAAATCAGGTGCGATTAATGAAACTCCATTCAATCAAATCAGCGCCGCCATGTACGCTTCGCTAGCAGCAAAAGCCGCCGCTGGCCAGAAAGAAATACCCAACCAAGGTACAGTAACGGATATAAACCTAGTTTCAACCCTCCTGCCCTATTGCGATGCGATGTTTGTAGACAACGGATGTAGAGCGCTCTTGCAGCACATCCCGAAAGATTTCGCGCTTCCTTACGTTTGCAAAGTATTTTCGCCAAAGACTGGAGCGGATTTCATTCAATACCTGACAGAGATAAAGAATTCGGTGACGATGGACCATTTAAAGCTAATTGCAGAAATTACGGCCCAGACCCATTGAGGCCCCAAAGCGGCATCTATGGCGTAGGAAAGCATAAGACAGCGGGTTCGGAGAGTTAGTTACAGAGATCAGTTCGAATTCTTGGTTGTCCTAGAAACCGACAACGAAGGGCGAGCATTAAGGGTCTGCGGATCGAATCCTGCCGTCTTCTTATACCTCCGCGAAATTTCTTCCATCTCCGTCTGACTAACCACATCATCGAGATTCGTAAATCCATCAGGCGCGCGCTGCTCGACCAGTTCCATGCATTGCTCCGGGCCAACCTTGCGATTCGCCTCGACCACTGCGCCCGTCGCCGGACGCCGTTGCGCATCGTAGGCATCGAGAGCGCTCTCGATGGTAGGTTGCAGTGCCAACTCGCGCGCCAGCACACGGGCATCGATAATCGCTTGTGACGCTCCGTTCGAGCCGACCGGGTACATCGGATGGGCTGCATCTCCGAGTAAGGTGACACGTCCGTGATTCCACGTAGGCAGCGGGTCGCGGTCCACCATCGGGTATTGGTAAATCGCTTCCGCGCCGCGAATCAGTTCCGGAATGTCCAGAAAGTCAAACTTGAAGGACAGGAAAGGTTGCAGGGCAGCTTCGACGGGAGCGGTAAATTCCCAGTCCTGCCGGGGCATGGGCTGCTCCGGCGCATTCTTCATCTCCGCAACCCAGTTGACCAGCGCCTCGCCGCGATCTTCGTATTTCTTCGCAATCGGATAGATCACCACGCGCCGGCCGAAGTATCCAACCATGATCATCGTTCGCCCGGAGAGAAACGGCTTGCTTCGCGTGACGCCGCGCCACATGGTAATGCCATTCCACTTGGGACTACCTTCACCGGGATGCAGCGTCTGGCGAACCACCGAATGAACCCCATCGCCGGCAACGAGCAGGTCAGCTTCCGCCCGTGCCACGGTCGCCTCGGATTTCCTGTCGATAAACTCACCCCAGACGCGATCACCCTCCTGACCGAATCGCGCCAAGTGATGCCCGGTATGAAGCCGCGAAGGGCCAAGCCGTTTCAGCACAGCCTGATGCAATACAGTAAGCAACTCACCGCGATGCACGGAAAATTGCGGCCAGTTATACCCAGCAGCCAGCCCACGAGGCTCGCCCCAGATCCTCTGCCCATGTTTTGAGTAATAGACTAATTCCGCCGTAGGAATGCCAATGCCGTAAAGCTCGTCGAGCAGCCCCAACTCCGACAGTTCGCGGACCGCGTGCGGCAAAACATTGATGCCAACACCCAGTTCCCTGATCGCAGGCACGGATTCATAAATATCGACATCCCTAACGCCGACATCCAACAGGGAAAGCGCCAGCGTCATCCCCCCGATGCCTCCGCCGATGATCGCGATTTTCACAGAATCTCTTCCCGATTTGGCTTGCAAAGGCTAGTTGAAATGTCTTCTCAATAAGTTCAGAGTACGGGAAAGCCTGTTTCCAGGCAAACAAAAACAACGTTGACCACCAGCTTGAAAAGTGTGTATTGAGTGTGTATAATCTATGAACAGCCGGAAAATTATTAAACGTTTACTGCAAGACGGCTGGTACGAAGTGAATCAGATCGGAAGCCACAAGCAATTCAAGCATCCGGTGAAGAAAGGCACGGTGACAGTCCCACACCCCAGCCGGGACCTGCCGATTGGGACCTTGAAAAGCATCGAGAAACAAGCCGGAATCAAGTTGAGGTAAATAATGGATTACATCGCTTATCTGCACAAGGATCGCAAATCCGATTTTGGCGTCAGCTTTCCGAATTTTCCCGGCTGCGTGACTGCGGGAAAAACATTGGAAGAGGCACGGCGCAAAGCCGGAGAAGCCCTGGCATTTCATATCGAAGGTATGGCCGAGGATGGCGAGGCAATTCCAAAGCCGTCAAAGCTGGATGAAATTGCCGACGATCCCGCCCGGAAGGGCGCTGTAGCAATCCTGGTGAGCGTCAACCTTGAAAAAACGGTCCGCGTGAATATCACCGCGCGGGAAAGCCAGATTGCCGAGATCGATCGTCTGGCCGAACGAGCGGGGATGACGCGGTCGGCTTACATCGTGCAATCCGCGATCAAGGAAGACAAGCGCTTCGCCTCTCAGGGCCGTGCTGGTTCCCGGCGAGCGAGGCATTGAGCAATTGAGTTGGGGTTGTGCCGACCGCTTCGGGCATCGGAGGCAGGGGCGGGCTCTAAACGAGCCCGCCCAATCAAACTCACATCTCCGGATTCAAAGCCATCGCTTGATACTCGACAGGATGCTTCTCGCGGCGTGGTTCGACCAGTGGCGTATCGAACGCCACGGCCTCGGTCTGAAAGGAAATTACTGGGTAGACGAATACCGTGGTCAATCCTTGCCCAACGTAATCCAGTCGCTCCGCCGCTCCCTGGGATAGGTCCAGGAGACGGTGGAGCCGGTGATTCGGGCCGCGATCAGTGATGGTCACAATCACGGACTCGCCATTTTTCAGGTTCTCCACCCGGACCGGAGTCCCGAGCGGGAAAGTCCAACTTGCTGCTGTTAGCTTATTAAGATCAAAGCGTTTACCGTTCGCCATTTTACGTCCCTGGTGCTGCCTTCCGTACCAGGATGCCGTTCCCACGTAACTTTGTTTCGGAGTCTTCTTGGTTGATCCAACCTGCTTGTGTGTCCTGGCCCCTTGGCTGGCCGCAGTCGCCGTAAACGTCCACAACAGCGCTGCCGCGCCTAAAAAGCCGAAGATTCGTATGTTTTTCAACATGGTTTAGCTCCTTTTCTAGAGTGGTCTAAACGTGTTGTGCTGTCTGGTCTCTGGTAGTTCCTCCTTTGTTTTCAGTTGCTTTGCAGCCTTAAATCCTTCCGAACATCGATTTGCCGATACAACTAAGCCCATGAAGCTGAGTCATTTACAGCGGCCTCGGCCATGGAAATTTGCGCAGGTATGCCACCCCTCTGGTCCACTGGATCCACCGCTTCTGAATCACAGCAACCGCAGCGGCCATGCTTGTTCAGTTCAACGTCTGCCCGGCAGTCCATACACCACCAACGATTCATAATTCCTTGCCTCCTAGAATGAAACTCGATTTGCTTGGGTGAGTACATTCTGAATCAGACCCCCTCAGGTCACCATAGGCGGATAGTCCATTTTTGAGGGGTACGGCAGTACCGGGATATTTTTTACCCACCAGTAGTACAGACTTCAGTCTGTGCGCTCTTGGTTTCCTGGAGGCCGAGCAGGACGTAATGGTAAGTAGCAGGGTTGAAACTATAACCACACAGGCCGCAGCGGCTGGCTATGCCACTGAAGACAGGCCAAATGGACGCAAAATCGGCGTCCCCATTGGCTGCTGTGGACTACCGTTCGACCCTCAAAACTGCCCTTTGGACGTAACTCTGTGGACCTTTAGGGCTTTACTGGAGAAACTCAACACTGGGAAATCTTTATCTGGACGTTATTGGGCGTCTTTGGGTAATCTGTTTTGGAATATCAGGGGCCGTAGTTCATCACTGAGGGCTCTCAACCGGTTCTGTGTACTAGCTTTTCAATCGAATCGTAATTGTGGAGGATTGTAAAAATGTCTCAATCTCTGGGGACACGTGCATGGAAAGCATTGGATTACGTGGTTTGCAAGACCGCAGGCGTAGCCTTCGACACGATCCAGGTTTTTAACAAGCACAATCCAAATCCGTCGTTTACACCGAAATGGTCCGACAAGCCGCTGCTGAAATCGTGGGAGAAGTCCAAGCCCACACTCGGCTGGCCGCGGCAGACGGACTCACTGTGCCCGGGCTGCGTCAAGGACGCGCGCGAGGCGATTTTTGACGGCAAGAAAGACTGGCGCGACCTGATGCACGAGAAGGTCGGCGAAATCAAGGCGCAGATCATTGAGCGCGATGGCGAAGTCTGGATGGTCAAGGAATGCCCGATCCACGGCAAGTACGAAGACCTGATGGCCATCGACGCCAAGTTCCTCAACTGGATCGAGCAGAACTTTCCGGGCCGCGACATTCCCGCGCACAATGACGAAGACTTGCACAAGCACGGCTCCAGCACAGTGCGTTATGGACGCGGTTCAGTGCTCACCGTGGACCTCACCAATCGTTGCAATATGATGTGCGATCCCTGCTTTATGGACGCGAACCAGGTCGGATACGTCCACGAACTTTCCTGGGAAGAGATTCAGGAAATCCTCGATAACGCGCTGAGGATCAAGCCCCGTCGCCAGATGTCAGTGCAGTTCTCCGGCGGCGAGCCGACGATGCACCCGCGCTTTTTCGACGCGATCCGCCATGCGCGCAAGATTGGCTACAACAGCGTACAGGCCGCGACCAACGGCATCGAATTTGCCAAGAGCAAGGAGTATTGCAAGCAGGCGTTCGAAGCCGGCCTGCGCTACGCTTACCTGCAATTCGACGGCATCGGAAACGACGCCAACAGCCACCGCCAGGTCGGCAACCTGTTCGACGTGAAGCTGCGCGCCATCGAAAACATGCACGAGGCGGGCATCGAAATCATCCTGGTCACGACGATCGTCAACAACCTGAACAACGATCAGGTCGGCGCCATCGTGAAATTCGCGATGGACAACCCCAAGAAAATTTCGTTCGTGGCGTTCCAGCCCGTATCTTTCACCGGTCGCGACGAGGAAATTACTCCCGAGCGCCGCATGAAGCAGCGCTATACGCTTTCGCACCTCGCGCAGGACGTCAGCGCGCAGGTCGGCAAGATCGAGCCCACACGCGACTGGTTCCCGATCTCCTTAATTAGCACGTTTTCGGCTTTCGCCGACCTTTCCCATGGCCCTGAAGCGCCCTGGGGCTCGGTGAGCTGCGGTTGCCACCCCAACTGCGGCGTAGGAACCGGCGTATTGATCAACAAAGAGACGAAGGAATGGGTGCCTGTGCCTGCATTCCTGAACGTGCCTCAGCTGGTCGAGGACATCAAGAAGGTCACGGACGCCGCTCGCAGCAAGAATTTTTCCAACCTCACGTTCGGCCTTGCCATGCTCAAGAATTACAATCCGTATGGCGCGCCCGGAACCTTCCGCCTGCTTGATCTGTGGAAGAAGATGGACAAGTCGTGGGGCCTGACCAAGAACCAGCGCGAGAAGTACGGAACCGCAGGCCCGGAACGCACCTACGAAGACGCCATGAAGCGCCGGAACACCGACCCATGGAACTTCCTGATGATCGCGGGCATGTGGTTCCAGGACCTGTTTAACTACGACTTCCGCCGCACCGAAATGTGCATCATTCCGTACGCCACGCAGCAGGGTGAAATTTCCTTCTGCGCGTACAACACTGGCATCGGCTGGCGCAAGATCATCGAAAACATGTACAAGAACGCGACGGTCGCGCAGTGGTACAAGGAACACGGCAAGCACGATATCTATGCCAAGGGCAAAGCCGTGGGCCTCGATACCTACGAGCACTCGCTGGTGATTAACGAAGAGGACGCAGCGCGCGTCCGAACCGTGGATCACGATGTGCCCATAACCGCCGCCGAAGAGAATCGCGCACGGCGCCGCGTCGAATTCCTGAAGGAAGAAGCGCGCGTCCGCAAGATCTACGAAGAACTGGTGCTGAAGCAGGCGCCGCAGGAAGTCGTGCAGATCGGCACCCTCACCGACATCAAGAGGGCCACTCCCAGCACGGCTCCGGTAACCATCAGCAACGCGCAGCTTGGCAACGGAAACGGCAACGGGGCTGCAAAGCCTCAGGTTGCCGAACAAGTTGCCGGCGACTAGGGCGATGGATTAGATTCGGTCTTTCCAATGGCCCCGCGCGCTGCGGGGCCATTCTTTTTTTGCGAAGAATAGAACCAATATCATTGCCACGGCATCGAAATCGGGGGAGTTCATCCGAATCGCCTGGCGCATAACGAACGGAAAATCGATGGACCACGAAGAAAACGAACATAAACTTTTTAGCCTCACAGAAGCCGAGCGCGCGCGACGCGAACTCGAGCCGGTGCTGATCGAGGCGATGGAAAATCGCCGCAGGGTTGCGGACCTCGATGAGACGCTGAGTGGCATAGCCAATCGCATTCTGATGATGGGCGGAATCACCGTTGACTACGAAGGTGTCGCGCGGCTGCGCTCCGAGCACAACCAGTTGATTAAGCAAATCAATGAAGCGCTGGACCGCATTCACGCTACCGGCTGCGTGGTGAAGGATCTCGACACCGGACTGCTCGATTTTCCGTCGATCCTCAGGAACGAAGAAGTTTACCTCTGCTGGCGCCTGGGAGAAGATCGCATCCGTTTCTATCATCGCCAGGACGAAGGCTTTTCCGGGCGCAAGCCGATCGACCCCGAAGACACCGGTCCCAAACATCCCATTCAATAATCCAGCGTCAACGCTATCGCCAGTATCGCACGGCCACATTCCCAGCATCGCGGAAGGATTCACGTGAACGAAAAATCCGAACATCGTCTGGCCAATTCCGCGAGTCCTTACCTGCGGTCTGCCGTACATCAACCCGTCGATTGGTATGAGTGGGGCGCGGAAGCCTTTGCGCGCGCAAAGGTGGAAGACAAGCCCATCCTGCTCGACATTGGCGCGGTGTGGTGCCACTGGTGCCACGTGATCGACCGCGAGAGCTACGAAAATCCGCAGCTCGCCTCGATGATCAATAAGCTTTTTATTGCCGTGAAAGTGGATCGCGACGAACGCCCGGACGTGGACGCACGTTACCAGGCTGCAATCAGCACGATCTCAGGTCAGGGCGGCTGGCCGCTCACAGGGTTTCTGTTGCCCGATGGACGTCCATTTTATGGCGGCACGTATTTCCCTCCGGAAGACGCCATGGGCCGGCCCGGATTTCGCCGCGTCCTCGAAGCCGTCGCGACAGGATTCCGGGACAAGCGCGCCGATGTGGAGGAAGCCGCAACCCGATTAGCAGAAGCCGTGGCGAAGGCCGAAACATTCACCGGCGCGCGCGACAAATTCGATTCGCGCGTTGCCGACGATCAGATTGAATCCATCGTGAATATGTTCGACGCGCGCAACGGTGGCTTCGGACGTTCGCCGAAATTTCCGCACCCGTCCGCGCTCGACCTCCTGCTGGAGCGGCATCAATCCGGCGGCGGCGCGCGGCTGCTGGAAGTGGCCGCGACGACGCTGGAAAAAATGGGCGCCGGCGGCGTGTACGACCAGATTGCCGGCGGCTTTCACCGCTATTCGGTGGACGAGCGCTGGTGCGTCCCGCACTTCGAAAAAATGTCCTACGACAATTCGGAGCTGCTGAAGAATTTTCTACACGGCTATCAGGTCACGCGCAATCCATTTCTGCGCGAAGTAGCCGAGGGCATTATCGATTGGACTGATGCCGTGCTTTCGGATCAGGCGCTCGGCGGTTTTTATGCCAGTCAGGACGCGGATCAGACGCTCGATGACGATGGCGACTACTTTACTTGGACGCTGAACGAAGTTCGCGCAACGATGACGCCCGAGGAATCGCGCGTCATCGAGATGACATATGACGTGGAAGCGCACGGCGAGATGCATCACAATCCGGCGAAAAATGTCCTATGGATCGCAAAGCGTCCCAGCGAGATTGCTGCGGCGCTTGGCATCGATGAAACTACGGTGCGTTTGACGCTGGCTCGCGCTAAAGGAAAATTGCTGGCGGCGCGCACGGCCCGCCCAACGCCATTCATCGATACGACGTTCTACATTTCCTGGAACGCGATGTTCGTTTCGGCATACCTCGACGCCGCTGCAGTGCTGGGCGGAGAAAAGGGCGCAGCCTGCCGCCAATTTGCGCTGAAAACTCTCGACCGGATGCTGGCGGAAGCCTGGAGCGACGCGCGTGGATTCGCCCATCGTATGGGCGGAGCGCGCCTCGACGGTTCGCTGGACGACCAGATTTTTTCCGGCATCGCACTGCTAGACGCCTACGAAACAACTCTCGACCGGAAATACTTCGACGCTGCGCGCCGCATCACAGATTTCGCCCTCGCCGAATATTTTGACATCGAAGGCGGAGGATTCTTCGACCGCGCCTCAGGCGCGCCGCCGATGGGCGGCCTGGAAGTCCGCCGCAAGCCGCTGCAGGATTCCCCGACGGCGGGAGCGAATTCCTCCGCTGCAATTTTGCTGAATCGAATCTTTGGTTACACGGCAGAATCTATCTACCGCCAGCGCGCCGAACAGACGCTGGAGGCCTTCGCGGGCATTGCGCCGCAATTTGGAATTCACGCGGCCAGTTACGGCCTCGCCGCGCTATTGCACGCCCGCCAGCCGATCGAAATTGTCATCACGGGAAAAAGTGACGATGCGCAGGCAGTTGCGCTCGAACAGGCTGCAAATTCCATTTACCGCTTCGGCAAAGCGGTGTTGCGAGTCACGCCGAAGCGCATGGCGTCAGGCAACGCACTCGCACCCGCACTTTGCGAAACGCTCCCGCACCTCGATGCAACGGTTTCGCAAGCCCTGGTTTGTGCAGGAACGACGTGCCGCCCACCGGTCACCGATCCCGGAGTGCTCATTTCCATGTTGAGGGAAGTTCCCGCAGGAGCATCCGCGGATTGAACGAGGGACGATTTCACCGCGACGCCGGCGGCACCAAGTTATTCGCCCTGTAGTACACCACAAGTTGCCCGTAGTGCTCTCCCGTTTCTTCGAGCAGGGTCCACCAGAGCGTCGATGTGCGAACAGGATCGGCGGTAAAGGGTGAAAGTACGGGTTTGTTGAGCCCAGCGTCCCCCTGCGCTTGAATTACAGCAGCTCCTGCTCCAACGGCATCCTTTATGAACTTGACCACTTCAGCCTTCGTCTTGTAGTCCGAGCGCGAAGGCCCCTTCATTTCATCGAAGGTGGGACCGACCTGCGATCCCTTCACCGCGCTGGCGGCCTGAAACATGCCTCCTGCCACATGCAGTATCGTTTCCGCAAACGTTCGCTGGTCCTTCTGCACTTTGAAATCGTACTTGTCTTCGGGGAAATCCTGGGCCATATCGACCAGCTTGCCGGCAACGTCATTCCAAGCGCGCAAAACGTCTTCCGAAGGCGGCAGCAGGAGATCGGTCGAATCTTTTGGAGGCGCGTTTTTCTGCGCATGCATCGGTGCTGCCGCTAGAAGAAAGCAAAGCACAAAAAGGAATCGAACTCCGATTCGCATAGAAAAGACTCCTATAATAAATATCCGCGTCCGTTCGTCGATTTATTTCGATTTCTCCATCGCATAACCATCCGCATAAAACGTTACGGTCAGCTCATAAAAATTCTTGTTCATGCCCTCGAGCGCCCATTTCACCGTCGCCGCTGGATGCGCGTTGTCAGGGCCGATGTGTGTCTGCTCTCCCGCTGGCTCAGTTGTGGTCACTGTCCACGTAATCCAGGAGGATGGGGCGGCATCACGGAGCGCCTTGATATATTTCTTGTATTGGGCCACAAGAACAGCGCGCTTTTTCGTCTCAACTACGTCGCAGCTATCCGTAAATCCGGTCTTCTCATTTTTCGAAATGTAGCATTCTGTCGTCCCCGGCAATGAAATCGTGGAGGTATACATCGTGTCATCCCCGGACCCGCGCGGGTCTTTTCGTATCGACGAAAAAGCGCCGGTTCGGTGTTCGAGGATCTGCTTCATCGCACCGGAAAGGTCGCCAGCGGCAAGAAGATTAGGCCCAACAACTAGAATCGCTACGATTACACCCAAGAGCAGTTTTGACGTTCGCATTTGGCCTCCTTACCAAGGCAATCTAGTTTCAAACCTGCGCGCTAGCGGCATTGTACACCGCGCAACCAAGCGAGGGCACCTTACGAAGGATTCAAAGCCCGGTTGACACACTGTCATCCGAACGGCAGAATCCGTGTAAACTAAAATGAATATGATTCACATGGAGAAGTTATCCAAAGAGTACGAGGCGGCGTCCAAGAAGGACTGGCACGTCGTAGCTGCGGACCGGCTCACACTTGAGATTCCGGCCGGCGAAATCTTTGGACTGGTGGGACCGAACGGTGCGGGCAAGACCACGACGCTGAAGATGATCTGCGGTTTGTCCGTACCCACCGCCGGGCGCGTGTTGGTGAATGGAATCGACGTGGAGAGGCAGCCCGAGGAAGCGCAGCGTCACATGGGCTACCTCGCCGACTTCTTTTCCCTATATGACGAATTGAAAGTGTGGGAATACTTCGATTATTTCGCTCACGCCTACAAGCTGGATCCCGGGGCGATTCCCGCGCGAATCGAGGAGGTCATCCGTGCGGTGGGATTGGAATCGAAACGCGAAGCCGCCATCGGCGGATTGTCGCGCGGCATGAAGCAGCGTATGGGAATCGGGCGCGCGATTATTCACGACCCTCCGCTGATCGTGCTCGATGAACCCGCCGCGGGGCTCGACCCCAGGGCGCGCGTCGAACTCAAGGACCTCCTGCGCAAATTGCATCGCGGCGGAAAGACCATTTTCATCACCTCACACATTCTTTCCGATTTGCAGGAAATCTGCACGTCGGTGGCCATTATCGAAAAGGGGCGGCTACTGCGCGTGGGGCGCCTGGAAGACGTGATGGGCGAAGGCAAAATTCTGCGCCGCATTCGCATTCGCCTGGCCTCGGCTGAATTCGCCCTGGAGGCCTGGCTAGCGGCGCGCCCCGGCGTCAGCGGCATTGCCCAAGCTGAAGCTGCCGTACAAATCGATTTTGAGGGAGACAACCCGGCGCTTGCCGCGCTGGTTCGCGCTTTGATCGAGGCGGGCGCGCCGGTGTGCGGCGTCGAGGAACTCACCGAAACTCTCGAGCAGCTCTATTCGCGGATCTCGACCGGAGAGCCCACGTGAACGTGTCGGAATTAAATCCGGAACTGGTCCGCAACGCGCGCATCCAGTTGCGGCGCGGGCGAATGCTCGCGGCAGCGGTCATCTGCGTGGCCGTCTCACTGTCCTGCGCTGCTTATTATCTTGACAAATCTCCCTCAGGCAGCTTTTCCGCGATTGAGGATGGACGGAATCTTTTTCAGTTAGTACTCGGGTTGCAGATTGTGGCGCTCCTGATCGGAGGGGGACTCTACTGCCTGCAGTCCGTGCACCGCGAAAAGGACTTGAACACGTTCGATTACCAGCGGATCACGCGGATGACGCCGCTCGAACTCACCACAGGAAAACTGCTGGGCGCCCCGGTTATGACGTATTTCATTTTCCTCTGCCTGATGCCGATCGCCTGCTGGGCCGCCATTCTGGGACAGATACCGGTCTCCGCCTTGCTGGGAATTTACGTGGTGGCGATCCTGGGGTCGGTCACGTATCACGCTCTGGCTGTCCTGATCTCGCTACTTCTGGAACGGGGCGCTTCGGCTGGCGGAGTCCTATTTTTTCTCTTCATGGTGGGTATCAGCTCGATCGATTTCAGCCAAGGTGAGAGTGTGTTTGCCATCCACTCAATCAGTCCATTTTATGCGTTCAAACTCGTGCCTTCTCGCATCGCCGATGCAGCGCTTCGCTATCAGCCATGGGTGGATCTCGGGCTGAAGCCGGACTCCTTTTTCGGCTTGCAGGTTCCCCATTTCTGGGTTCTCGTGGCCCTCTATGCGACTCTTACTGCCTGGTTTCTGCTCGCCTGCGCCAGAAATATCAAGCGCGACCCCACTGCCTACGAGGTGTATTCGCCGGGGCAGGGATTCGCTTTTGTGCTGTATCTGAACATTCTCTTGCTTGGCTTTTTCCGGTGGGTCATCCCGCACATTGAATATATGCAGTCCGCGGACGGGAGACCGTCTCCTGCCGTTCAATACCGGCCAATCTATCCCTCGATAGCTGAGGAGGTGTTTCTAGGGATCAGCCTTTGGTTCTTCGTCATCCTCGGGTTGGTCCTATTGCGCAATCGCGACCGCGTCCGGCGCCGCATCCGCGAATTCGGCGCCGCGGCAGCCGGTTGGGGAGCTGCCCTGTGGCCCGCTCCGTACCTCTTGGCGGGAGCGGTCCTGGCGGGACTCGGGATTGTTGACATGATCCGGCTAAGACTCGATCGGCGAGCCGATTGGAACCCTGGCGTGGGGCTTCTCGAAGCAGGATTCTTCGCCATGTGGATCGTGCGAGACCTTCTCTACCTGCAATGGATGAACTTGCGCCGCGCCCGCAGACCGCTGGTCACCGGGATTCTGTATTTGGTCGTATTTTATATCTGCGCCAGAACCTTCTTTTACCCTCTGAAATGGTATGGCCCAAGCGGAGCGCCGTACGCCGCCATTTTCGTCCCGTTCCAGGCCTTTGGGTTGAATGCTGCTTTGTTCCTTTCGGCAACGAACGCGTGGATATTTGCCTTGATTTTGTTGCCCTGCGAGGCCCTGTTCTTCGTGTTCCTGCAGCGGCGAGAGCTGCAAAAGCTCCTGGCTGCCTCGTCGCAACCCTAGCAAGATCGACCCTGTTCCGTTTTGGCTCACAGGTGTACTTTTCATCCGCAGGCCCTGCTGCGGCACTGTGCAACCGAGCCCCCCACGCGGTACTCTAACTATTGAGGATGTTGGTTTCATGTTTCATAATTTGATTACTTTAGTGGGCATTTTGGCGGTCCTTGCGGGATTTACCCTGGCATTTCTTTCGCAGCGATACTGGTTTGCGCGGGCCTGGAGGTTTGCAGGACGCATTCATCATCCCGGATGGCGGAAGGGACTGCGCGGCGGCCTGCTTTGGATATTGGCGATCATGGCTGGTCTTGCGATGCTCGCGATTGTCCGCAACTGGCGCGGCACGATCTCGCGGGGGACATGGTGGGCGCCGTTTCTCGGTCTCTGGCTGTCGAGTTCGATCTTTTCTTACCTGTTCATCAAGATTATTGTCGGCGCGGACTGGCTGTGGCGACGCATGCGTTCCTCGTTGCCGACCGCCTCCCACACCCAGGCAGCCCCTTCGAGTTCGACCGATCCGGTCAACCATTCCAGGCGCCATTTCTTTCATGCCGCGGGAGTTCTGGCAGGCGCAGTTCCTTTTGTCAGCGCGATTTACGGCTTTGCGGCGGAGCGCCTGCGATTCCAGGTGCGCGAAATTGAAATTCCCATCGCCAACCTTCCGCCCGCGCTCGATGGCTTGCGTATCACCCAACTGAGTGACATTCACATCGGCTCGTACATGCCGATTGCGCAGGTGCGCCGCGCCGTGGGGATGGCCAACGAACTGGGCGGCGACATTGTGGTGGTCACCGGAGATTTTCTGACTGGGCGGACCGACCCTCTCGAGGATTGCATTGCTGAGCTTTCCCACCTGCGGTCACCGCTGGGCATTTGGGGATGCAACGGCAACCACGAAATCTATGCCCACGCCGAAACCGAAGCCGGCAGATTGTTCGATCGCTTTGGGATGAAGCTGCTTCGCCAGGAAAGGACCGAAGTGAAATGGCATGGCGGCGCCTTTAATCTGATTGGCGTGGATTATCAACGTCAGCATCCTGCGGACGAAAGTTGGCCGCCCATGCTCACCAGGATCGAATCGCTGGTGCGGCGCGATGTTCCCAATATTTTACTTTCGCATAATCCGAACTCCTTTCCGCGTGCCGCCGAACTGGGTATCGAGCTGTCACTGGCAGGCCACACGCACGGAGGACAAGTGCAGGTTGAAATCCTCAATCACAGCTGGAGTCCCGCAAAGTTCCTCACGCCTTACGTCGCCGGGCTATACCGCCGGCCGCTGCATACTTCCGCGCTTCTTCCCGAGGCGGAAGTCGCCGCGATCACTCCCGCCTCCAGTTTTATCTACGTAAATCGCGGCCTTGGCACGATTGGCGCGCCGGTTCGATTGGGCGTTCCCCCGGAAATTACGCTGCTGACTCTGCGCCGCGCGTAATTTTGGTAGAGCAGACTTTTCACCCTGAACGCCGTGAAGGGCAGTCTGTTCGGTTTTGGTTTTTCTTCAGACTCCAAACTTGAACCCAATGCCAAACCCGGACAGACTGAAGTCTGTCCTACTGGTTGCCGTGCGCTCGGCACGGTGCGATAATTTGGCTTCGCAAGAGAGCACTCTTCAGGGGGAAGCATGGGAGTTCGAGACGCTTGGATTGAGCAGCGATTGGTGAAGGCCGCAGCCGCGAACGGTTCGCGTAACGTGTCGCAGATGCACTACGCGCGCAAGGGCGTGATTACCGAAGAGATGGCCTACGTCGCGCGCCGCGAAAAGATTGAGCCGGAACTGGTGCGCAGCGAAGTCGCACGAGGACGCGCCATCATCCCCGCGAACATCCACCACAAATCGCTCGAGCCCATGGGCATTGGCATTGCGTTCAATTGCAAGATCAACTCGAACATCGGCAATTCTGCGACGACCTCCGACATTGCTGAAGAATTGAAGAAGCTGCACCACTCCGTGCACTACGGCGCCGATACGGTGATGGACCTTTCCACCGGCGGCGACATTCCCACGATTCGCAAAGCAATTATCGATGCCTCGCCCGTGCCCATCGGCACCGTGCCGATCTACGAAGCATTGTCGCGCGTGAAGCGCAACGAGGATTTGAGTATCGGCCTGATGCTGGAAGTGATCGAAGAGCAAGCCGAGCAGGGCGTGGACTACATGACCATCCATGCCGGCGTCCTGCGCGAATTTCTGCCGCTGGTGCGCAACCGCATCACCGGCATCGTCAGCCGCGGTGGCGCATTGCTGGCTCACTGGATGAACACGCACAAAAAGGAAAATTTCCTGTACGAGAATTTCGACGACATCTGCAAGATATTCAAAAAGCACGACGTGAGCTTTTCCCTGGGCGACGGGCTGCGTCCCGGATGCCTGGCCGACGCGAGCGATGCCGCGCAGTTCGCCGAACTGAAAGTGCTCGGCGAATTGACCACCAAGGCCTGGGAGCACGACGTACAGGTGATGATCGAAGGACCAGGCCACGTTCCGCTGGACCAGATCGAGCTACAGGTGAAGAAGGAAATGGAGTTGTGCCACGAAGCGCCGTTCTACACGCTCGGTCCTCTGGTGACCGACATCGCGCCTGGCTACGACCACATCACCAGCGCCATCGGCGCGGCGATGATCGGATGGCACGGCGCATCGATGCTGTGTTACGTGACGCCGAAGGAGCATCTCGGCCTGCCCAACGCGGAAGACGTAAAGCAGGGCGTGATCGCCTACAAAATCGCGGCGCACGCTGCCGACGTGGCGCGGCACCGCCCGGGTGCCCGCGATCGCGACGACGCTCTCTCCTACGCGCGATTTCTGTTCGATTGGAACAAGCAGTTCGACCTGTCGCTCGACCCGGAAACCGCCCGTGCCATGCACGACGAAACACTGCCGGACGATTTCTACAAGGACGCGAAATTCTGCTCGATGTGCGGCCCGAAATTCTGCTCGATGAACATGACGCAACAAGCGGAAGCGCTCGACGGCAAAGATCAGTCGCAGCGCCAGCAGAAATTCGTAGAATTGCTGGCGAAGATCGATTCGTAGTAAGTAGCACAGGTTTCAACCTGTGCGCTTTTGGTTTTGGTCTTGTCTTCCGGGCCTTTAGCACAACCAAAAACCAACCCCGCACAGGTTGAAACCTGTGCTACCAAAATCCCATGCAAGAATCCAACCCCAACGAAGCACTCCGTGAAGAATTCAACCGCTGGGCCGAAGCCGGCAAGGGCGAAGAGATGGAGGAAGACCATCTCCCCATCACTCTGCCAGTCTTGGACATAATGAAGCTCGCCCCACACGACAACGTTCTCGATGTAGGCTGCGGCGCGGGCTGGCTGTCGCGTCTGCTCTCCGAGCGCGTGCCGGAGGGCCGCGTGGTCGGCATGGACATTTCCGACGAAATGGTCCGCCGCGCGCGGAAGAAACACGTCGCGCTGGATAACACAATGTTTGTGATCGGCGGCGTGGACGAAATTCCGTGGGACGCAAATTTTTTCACGCACGCAATTTCGGTCGAGTCAGCCTACTACTGGCCCGACCCTGCTCGCGGTCTGCGCGAAATTCAACGCGTTCTACGCGAAGGCGGCTCGGCATGGATCCTGATCAACTACTATCGCGATAATCCCTATTGCCATCAATGGGCGCAGCAATTTGCGACCCCCGCTCATCTGTTGAGCGCCGAGGAGTGGGCCGTGCTGTTCCAAGATGCAGGATTTGCAGAAATCAAACACCTGCAAATTCCCGATCCCACTCCCGCACCTGCGTCATACACAGGCCGGTGGTTCCGCGATGCCGCCCAGCTTCGTGCATTTCGCGAAACGGGTGCGTTACTGGTCCAAGGTATTCGGGTTTGACTCGCCTTGCTGTAGGTAGATATACTCCCCCTTCCTAAAGAACCAGAGGAGGCACATGGGCGTTCTCGATCAGCGATTTGAAAAGAACTTCATGATTTCTTCGGTGGACTACGTCTTCAACTGGGCGCGCAAGTCCGCTATTTGGCCGCTGACGTTTGGCCTGGCTTGCTGCGCGATCGAAATGATCGCATCGACCACGTCGCGATTCGACCTCGCGCGGTTCGGTGCGGAAGTGTTTCGCCCTTCTCCGAGGCAATCCGACCTGATGATTGTGGCCGGCACGGTGACGCTGAAGATGGCACCAGTCCTGAAGCGCGTCTGGGACCAGATGCCCGATCCCAAGTGGTGCATTTCGATGGGGGCGTGCTCCAGTGTGGGCGGCCCGTTCAACGCCTACTCGGTGCTTCAGGGCGTGGATAGAATCGTTCCAGTGGATGTCTATGTGGTTGGGTGTCCGCCTAGGCCTGAGGGCTTGATCTACGCGCTGCTGAAATTGCAGGACAAGATCGACCAGATGTCCCTAGCCAAGCGTCCGACGGAAATCCGGCTTCATCCCGGAATGGCTGAGGATTTCAAGCGAAACGTAATGGTTGCGCAGACGCCATCGCCACGCTGAATTAGGCTAACCTAAACAGAATCATAGGATTCCAACTCAAGGAGTCAGAATATGGCTTTCGCACGCGTTGCCAGGAAAGATGAAATTGCCCCCGGTTCTATACGCGAATTCCAGGTCGATGGCTTGACGCTTGCCATCGCGAACGTCGGAAGTAAGTTTTATGCGATCAACAACACCTGCCTGCATCGCGGTGGGCCGCTCGGACAGGGGGAACTTCATGGAGTGGCTGTGACATGTCCCTGGCACGGCTGGCAATATGACGTCACGACGGGCAAGTTGACTATGAATCCGGCGGTTTCCGTCAAAACCTACACGATTGAAGTCCGTGGTGACGATCTTTGGGTGAATGCTGAGTAGTCGCTCTGCCAGCAAACTAGATAATTGGTCCCCGTCCTCAAATGAGCAGTTTTCCGAAACCAAACCTGTAATAAATACATCTCAAAGTGTGAACCTCCCGTGCAGATTCATTCTCTGGGGGAGGCAGTCAATCGATTCCTACTAAATAAGTGTATTTTTTTCAGTTATTTGGTCCAGGAATCAAAATATTGACCCGGATGCAGGAAATTCTTCACATCCGTCTAAGTCCCGTGTATAGTGTGCGCCCGGCCGAATCTGCGTAGGCCGCTTAGTTCCGGAGGAAGTGCAGTTTGACGACGACTCGTCCACCAGCAAAGCGAAACCACTGGCTGTTCTTGGTGAATCCGCATCATTATCATTGGGATACGCTCTTTGTGAAGGGCAAGGAGATGTGGCGGGGTGCAGGCACCCGGCCTGACGCGAACCGCGCCCTGAAACAGGTCCGCAAGGGCGACCGTGTTCTCTGTTATCACGCTGCGCCCGAACGCGCCGTCTATGCCATCGCCGAAGTCACTCGGGACCCCTATCCCGACCCGCACGGCTCGGACTCCAAGATGTACGTCGCCGACCTCCGCGCCATGGAGCGCCTGCCCCGGCAGGTCACTCTGGACGATCTGCGCGGCAACTCCCTGGTCCGGAAATTGAAGTTCCTGAAGAATGTCCGCCTGATTATTTCGCCCGTCACCGAGGAGGAGTATCAGGAAATACTGCGCATGGCTGGGATCGTGGCGTCACCGGGGCTGCCGCTGCCGTAGGTTTGTGACTGGTGACTTGCGATTAGTGATTCGTGAAAACCGCTTCCAGCGCGAAATTTGCCGGTCCTCCATCGATTGAGCAATTCTGATATGCCTGAGCTTCCAGAGGTCGAAACGGTTGTGCGCGGATTGAGTCTATCCCTGCCCGGGCGTGCCATCCTTGAAGTTCGCCTCGGCAAGACCGACTTTATCGACGATCCGGTAGCTCTCGCGGAGCAAATGAGTGGCGCGCGGGTTGTAAATGTGGCGCGTCGCGCCAAATTTATCTTCATTGAGATGATCTCCGAGGGGACGAATGTCCCTCCCGATCCGAGGTTCTACCTGGTTATTCATCTTGGGATGACCGGGCGGCTCACCATCTGCCATGCTGCCGACCCTATTCTGCCGCACACGCATGTCTTTTTCAGTTTGGACGATGGCCGGGAGTTGCGATTTACGGACAGCCGACGCTTTGGGCGCATGTTGGTCGTCGCGCAATCCAAGGCACCTGAGGTCTTCGGCCACTTGGGGGCAGAGCCGCTCGATATCACCCTGGAGGAATTTTGTGTCCGCTTCAGTGCGCGAGGCGGTCGAATCAAAGCACTGCTGCTCGATCAGAGCGTCCTGGGCGGCGTCGGAAATATTTACGCTGACGAAAGTTTATTTCGCGCGCGAATTCATCCGGCGCGCATTGCTTCCAGTCTGACGAAAACTCAACTGATTGTGCTTCATCGCTCGGTCCGCGAAATTCTTACCGCCGCGATTCAACTGCGTGGGTCTTCGATTGCGGACTACGTGGACTCGGAAGGGAATCGCGGGAAATTCCAGCAACGCCATCGAGTTTACAAGCGCACAGGGAAGCCGTGCGCGCGCTGCAAGGAACCGATTCGCCGAATCATCGTGTCCGGACGGAGCAGCCATTTCTGTCCGAAGTGCCAGCCGGCTCCGCGTGCCCGGAAAGTTCGACGCAAGCGGAGGAAATCCTGATGCTGGGGAACGATTCCAGATAGAGGACCTGATGCGCGCCGTCATTCAACGTGTGAGCCGAGCCCGTGTCACCGTCGATTCTCGCGTCGTCGGAGAAATTCAGGCAGGCCTATTGATCCTCCTGGGCGTAAGCCGCTCGGACAATCCCGAGGCCGCGCTCTATCTCGCGGAGAAAATCTCCAATTTGCGCATCTTTGCGGATGGCGAAGGCAGGATGAACCGTTCCGTCCTCGAAATTGCGGGTTCCGCGCTGGTGGTCTCGCAATTCACGCTATACGCGGATGCTCGCGGCGGGCGGCGTCCATCGTACACACAGGCTGCGCCTCCGGTGGAAGCGAATCGGCTTTACGAGGAATTTGTACGCTGCCCGCGGTCGTTCGGAGTTCCGGTGGAAACCGGGACGTTTCAGGCGCATATGGAAGTGGAGCTGGTCAACGACGGTCCGGTGACCATTCTGCTCGATTCCGAAAAAACATCCTGATTGCCGCGCAAATGCAATTGTCCTCATTGGCATATCTATCTTAGTACGATATAATTCCTTCCGATGCCTCGTCCCATGAGTTCGGCGGAATTCCGCGCGCTGGCTGAATTTCGATACCTTATCAGGCAATTTTTGAACGGCAGCGAACAGGCTGCCCGCAGCGCCGGCCTTGAGCCGCAGCAATATTCATTCCTCCTGGCGCTTCGAGGCTTGCCCGCGGGTCGCGCCGCCACGATTCGCGAACTTGCCGAACGCATGCAGCTGCGCCATCACAGCGCCGTGGAGTTAGTTGACCGTCTTGAACGACAGCAAATGTTGCGGAGGGAGCGATCGAATACCGATCGCCGGGAGGTCATTTTGCACCTGACGGCTCGCGGGGAAAGGATACTGTCGCGTCTCGCGCGCCAGCGCATCAAGGAACTGCGCACGGCAGCGCCCTCGCTTGTGCGATCCCTCACTGCGGTGATTCGCTCGACCGGAGCTAATCCCGCAAGTCAAACACGCAAGGCAGAACGCGCATCGTCCGCGAAATGAACTTAAAGATGGCCCAACCTGCGACGGTTGAACCTTGGAGGTTTTGCATTGGGATCTGGGCGCAATTTTAATTCTAAGGACGGTAACAGGCACACGGTCCCCGGTTTCCGGCTGGGTTTGATTTCTATTTTGGCTGCCGCGGTTGGCATCGTTGCCGGTGTAGTTGCATTCCTGCTCTATCACCTGATCGGCCTACTTACGAATCTCGCTTTCTACCACGTCTGGTCATTCCATTTCCGCAGTCCGGCGGACAATCAACTGGGTGCCTGGGTCATCCTCATTCCTGTTGTCGGAGGAATTATCGTCGGTTTTATGGCCAAGTACGGGTCGCCAAAAATCAAGGGCCACGGCATTCCGGAGGCCATGGAGGCGGTTGTCACTTCAAAGAGCCGGATCGAAGCGAAAGTCGCAATCCTGAAACCGATTTCAGCGGCCATCGCAATCGGGACGGGAGGTCCTTTCGGAGCCGAGGGGCCTATCATTCAGACCGGCGGAGCATTGGGCTCTGTGATTGGCCAAATTTTTTCCACTTCCGCGTCAGAGCGAAAAGTGCTGCTCGCATGCGGAGCGGGCGCGGGAATGGCGGCAACGTTCAATACGCCCATCGCCGGGGTGATCCTGGCGATCGAGCTCCTGCTGTTCGAGTTCCGTAGCCGGTCGTTCATTCCACTCGTCATCGCCACGACGCTGGCCACCAGCGTGCGCCAACTCTTGCTTGGGACTGGCGCGATGTTCCACGTGCTACCGATGGACTTTGGGATTCCCCGGGCTCTTCCGTATTACCTTGTGCTGGGCATTGTTTGTGGCGGAATCGCCATTGGATTTACCAAATCACTCTACTTCGTGGAAGACCACTTTGACCGTCTGCCGGTGCCTGAACTGTGGCATCCCGCAATCGGCGCGCTGGCATTGGGCATCATCGGATTTTTCGTTCCCCGTGTGCTGGGAGTCGGGTACGACACTTTGGGAGACATTCTCAACAATCAACTCGCCCTGAAACTTTTGCTCCTGGTGGCCGTTTGCAAGTCGCTAGCATTATTGCTTTCTCTCGGATCGGGAACGTCCGGCGGGCTGCTTGCTCCGATGTTCATGCCTTCGGCGGCAATGGGCGGCGTATTTGCGATTGGCGTGAATCACTGTGTTCCCAGTGCGCATTTGTCTCCCGGTGCGTGCGCTCTGGTCGCGATGGCTGCCGTGTTCGGTTCCGCTTCGCGGGCCACGTTTTCGTTCATCGTTTTTGCATTTGAGATTGTCCACGATTTCAACGCTGTCCTGCCGTTGATGCTCGTTTCGGTAATCGCCGACGCCATCGCCATGCGGTATCTGCCGAATTCGATCATGACGGAAAAACTCGCTCGTCGTGGGCTGGACATTCATCATGAATATGAAGCGAATGCTCTAAAACAACTAAAGGTCGCGGAAGTGATGGCCAGCGATGTTGCTACCGTAGAGCCGCAAGAGACGGTTCGCGCCGCAGCCGACCGCTTCGCCATCGGCGACCTGAAAACATCCCGTCATCATGCGCTTCCGATAGTCGATTCAGCAGGCCGCTTGCAAGGATTAGTCACGCAGGGCGATCTACTGCGCGCGTTGCAGGCCGACCCAGCGGGCGAAACTAGCGTGCAGGATGCGGGTTCGCGCTCGCTTGTGGTTGCATATCCCGACGAACGCATTTTCGATGCGGTGACAAAAATGCTGGAGAATAATATCGGCCGTTTGCCTGTCGTCGATCGTAACGATCCACAACGGATGGTGGGTTACATCAATCGCGCCAGTGTAATGGGCTCCTGGCGCAGGCACTTGCATGAAGACCTCGTGCGCGATCACGGTTGGCTCCGTAAGCTGAAGCCCGGCGCGGACAACGGAGATGTGGTGGGCCGCGTTGCAAGCTTAAATGCAGAGGAAATCGTAGTTTGTCACGACGGAAGCGCGGATGATCTTTCCGAAGAATTTGTGCTCAACACGCCTGCGCGGGGAATTTCCATTGGAGACGAGGTTCATATTCATTACCGGAATGAAAATGGGAAGAAGATCGTTCTGCGTGTCGATGAGCTTTCAAGGCGGCAGTAGCATACACGTGAATCTCTAAAATCCGCCGCCCCCACCGCCGCCAAACCCGCCGCCGGACGATCCTCCGCCCCCGAAGCCCGATCCGCCACTGCTTCTGGGAGCGGAAGCCATTACGGAACTTGCGCGAGCGGTCATTGTATCCAGACTACTGACGAACATCAGCGGATAAAATCCGCTTCCGTAGCTGCCGCCCTGATACCACGACGGCGGTTGCGAGTAGATATTCTTGAATGCGCCTGACCATTTCTTCTCGACGCCAAGAGCCATGGCAAACGGCAGGAATTTCTCAAAGGTTTCCGGCGTCTGATTGATGCGGTCCATGTGGTCGGCTTCGACGTGCGTTAGGAAATCCTCGAAGCCCAGAACGCTTCCGACAGCTTTCGCGCCATCGGCCGTCCGCGCGGGCATAAACCATCCGAATCCAATAATGATGGCGGCTGAAACAATCGCTGCAATCAGGAACGGCGCCTGCGCCATTCCCATTTTTTGCGAAAGCGAGTTTCCAATGACGAACAGCATCGCTCCGGCGATGCCTCCTCCCACCAGAAACGCGCTGCGCACATAGTCCGGGCGGTGCTGGAAGTAGCCGCGCTCCATCAGTTGGTCGAAGATGGCGCCTTGAATCCCGGGAAGTTTCCGGTAGAACTCATTTTGCAAGGAGGACAGCGGAACGTCCGGCAGCAATCCATTGCCGAAAATTCCGGCGAGCAGAAGCAGTTCGTGCGACTTCAGGCCCTTCCATTCGGCCGCCTGCTTTTTCATGTGGAAGACATATTCTTTGTTGGAGATCAGCCCCATCAGGTGCTGGCTCTCTTTTTCTTCGATGGTCAGGTAGCCGCGCACGGCCATGTCTACGATGGTCGCGGTAATGTCGCGCATGGCCGCAGCATCGTCCACCAGTGCGCCGGCTTCAGCGGGAGTCATCCCGTCGGGCGGTGCGTACTGCACGGCAATCGGACCGACGCGCGGATCGCGCCCGCGCGTGTACCACAGCCAGAACATGAAGATGAAGACGGGAATCGGGAAAAATAGCGGCCAGTTGCTTTCTAGGAATTGGTTGACCAGATCGCTCGTGGTAGGCGGCGTCACGAAGCCCTTATCCCATCCGATCACTGCGGTCAGGCCTTCATGAAACCCGAGCGGCCGCAGCATCGAAACTTCCACGCTGTTCTCGGAGGTCGTCACATCGGCATTCTGAGCGCGAGAACCGTGTGATCCGGTGAACTCGGTAGCGCGAATACCTGTTGTGTGCGGCGGCAGCAAGATCTGCGCGCTGGCGTTTTCGATGGGAACGTCCCACTCGTCGCCGGTCACGTTCCAGTAGAGCTCGTCGTGATCTTCGAAATATTTCAATCCGTCGGTGACGCGGTAGTGGAGAACGATGGTGCGGACGGCGTCGTTCGCGTCGTCCACAAAGATTTTCCATTTCAGGTAGTGGCGCTCGCGGGAGGACTCCACTTTGAGCGTATGCCCATCCCCGTCGGTTGCGCCTTCAAATTTTACAAACAGAGAATAGTTGAATCCCTGCGGCGTTACGTATTCTACGGGAATCGAGCGATAGAGGCCGTGCCAGGAGCCGATGAAATTCGCTTCGATGGTTTCCGTGACATTTATCGTGGAATCGGGCTGGATGAAGATTTCCGCTGAGAATTTCTGGATTTTCAGCTGCCGCGCGGAGACAGGCGTTGCCAGGGCAATCGCCACCAAGACGAGTGTAATCAGACTGCGAAGCGCATAACCGCGCATCAAGCGGTGAAGACTCTCTGCTGCGCTCGTCCGGGGGATTCCCATTAAGCCTACGCGCCGGTCGTGCCGAAGCTGACTTTTGGCACTTCGCGTTCGGCGGGAGCGCTGATCTGGAAAAATTCGCGTTCCTTGAAATGGCCCATGCCGGCGACGATGTTGGAAGGGAACTGCTCGATCATGGTGTTGAAATCGCGGACCACGGCATTGTAGTAGCGCCGCGCGTTTTGCAGCGTGTCTTCAATCTGGTTCAGAGTGTTCTGCAGTTGCGTGAAACTTTCGACCGCCCGCAATTGCGGATAGGCTTCGGCGAGCGCGAAGACTTGCCGCAGCGCTCCGGCCAGCATTCCTTCGGCCTCGCCTTTGGCGGCGGGACCTTGCGCGCTCATAGCCGAATTCCGCGCTGCCACGACAGCTTCGAGCGTGCCCTTCTCATGCGCCGCGTAACCTTTTACAGTTTCGACTATGTTGGGAATTAGGTCGTACCGCCGCTTGAGCTGCACATCGATGTCCGACCACGCGTTGTTGCACTGCACCTTCAGCCGCACCAGGCCGTTGTAAGCCGACATCAGGTACAGGACCAGGCCAACCACAATTACAATAAGGGCAATCAGCATGAAGGAATCCTCTTTCCGCAAAGTGTGAAGCCGTCTGAATGAGACCCGAATTCCACTATAGGAGCGAATGGCGCGGACTGTAAAGCTCCCCGGCATTGGTGTGTGTTGGAAGAGTCCCGATACAACGGGACAGAACGAACGCTGAAGTCTAATTCTTGCTTTTCGTTTTCCCAAACTTCTTGAACGCTTTTTCCAGGTCCCTCTGCACGATCCCGGGAGGACCGGCATCGACATACAGAATTGCGCCGGATTGCGAGTCCACCAATGCGATGCGCATTTGCACCGCCGCGCTGGGCACGTAAACGCCGGCGAGCGCGCCCAGGAGTTTCTTGCCGCCGGTAAAAACCTGTTCCTGTCCGCGAACGAATACCAGCGCATCGGCGGCGGCTCCGGGGCTGAAATTCGCCACGTCGTCGCCCATCGTGAATCGGCCCTTTTTCATATCTTTCGGTTTCTTCATCATTTCAGCCCAGGCTTTGTCGAACCGGGTCTGCAAATCCGAGAGCGCATACTTGAGGTCCGGATTCTGGTTCAGATTCTCCTCGGTGAGCTTGTTAGGCAACATGGTGCAGCCCGCGACTGCAAGGTCACCTGCCGCCCATACGGCTAGATCAGACTCCAGCGCGCGCGATTCCTCGACCAGTGACTCATTTCCCTTCACTCCCGATTTCACCACATTGCCCTGAGCAGGCAGGATCAGCACGGTGTTGACCATCTTCTTCCCACTCTGCAGGTCGGGGTGAGTTTGTTGGCATAGTCACGTACTTGGCCGTTTCGCGGTCGTTGTACACCAGGCCTTTTTCCTGAAACTGACTGTCCATTTGATTGCACTTTTCGAGAAGTTCCGTATCGACCTTGGTGAAAGTGAAGGGCGGTCTTTCCGGAGCGGGCTGTTCCTGCTGCGCCCTTGGCGAAAGTGGGAAAAATAAAGTAGCCCCGAGCGCCAGGAGAATGTACCGAGCTTTCACAGCGCGCCTCGTTGCAGAAAGAAATCCAGAATCCAGGCATCGTAGGTTGCCCAGAGTGACATGTCAACATTTACAGGTGGCTGGCGTGCGTTTCACTCATACACTGGCATGTAAGTTGCATTTGGGTTACTCTGGCGCCCACCGGAAGTTGTCACTTCCGATGACACAATGCACTTCAAAGCCTTCAGCGCCGCGGTCTTCGGCATCGACGCCTATCTGGTCGAGGTGGAGGTGGACGTTGGCTCGAGCAAACCCGGCGATTTCAACGTCGTCGGCCTGCCGGACATTGCGGTGAAGGAAAGCCGCGAGCGCATTAAGGCCGCGCTCAAGAATTGCGGCCACGATTTCCCTTTTGAGGGCGTCACCGTCAATCTTGCGCCCGCCGATATTCGCAAAGAAGGCTCAGCGTTCGATTTGCCGATGGCGCTTTCGATTTTGGGGTGCCAGGGAGCGTTCTTCGGCAAGCGGCTCGACCAATTTATTTTCCTCGGCGAACTATCGCTCGATGGACACGTCCGCTCGGTGCGCGGAGCGCTTTCGGCTGCACTTGCGGCGCGCGAGCACAAGATCCGCGCGGTCGTCGTGCCGGAAGCGAATGCGCGCGAGGCCGCAGTTGTGGAGGGGATCGACGTGTTCGCCGTGCGCAACCTTCCCCAGGCCGTGGACCTGATCAACGCGCCGGAATCGTTCGCGCCCGTGCGCGTGGACGCATGCACGATGCTGGCCGACGCCGCGCAGTATGCCGTGGATATGCGCGACGTGCGCGGGCAGCAGGCCGCCAAGCGCGCGCTGGAAGTCTCCTGCGCGGGAGGGCATAACATCATTTTCATCGGTCCGCCCGGCGCGGGGAAGACCATGCTTGCCAAGCGCATTCCCACAATTCTGCCCCCGATGTCACTGGAAGAGGCCATCGAGACCACGCGTATTCACAGCGTCGCGGGCGTGCTCGACGATTCGCGCGGGCTGGTGGGCACGCGCCCGTTTCGTTCGCCCCACCGTGACGCAGGACTGATCGGAGGCGGAGCCGTGCCGCGCCCAGGAGAAGTTTCCCTCGGGCATCACGGTGTTCTGTTTCTCGATGAATTACCGGAGTTTCAGCGTAACGTTTTGGAAGTGATGCGCCAACCGCTCGAGGACGGCGCGGTGACCATTTCCCGCGCGGTAACTTCCGTCACGTTCCCTGCGCGTTTCATGCTCGCGGCCGCAATGAATCCGTGTCCATGCGGATTTTTCGGGGACTCGACGCGGCAGTGCCACTGCTCGCCGCCACAGATTCAGCGCTACGTCTCGAAAATTTCCGGTCCGCTGATCGACCGCATCGATATTCATATTGAAGTTCCGGCAGTGAAGTACAAGGAATTGCGCGGAGCGACCGCGACGGAGGATTCCGCCACGGTCCGCGATCGCGTGATTCGAGCGCGGGCTGTCCAAACCGAGCGATTCGCCGGAGAGAAGAAAGTTTTTGCCAACGCGCAGATGCCGCCGAAGCTAATCCGAAAACACTGCGCCATCACCGACGAGGGCGAAAAAATGCTGGAGAACGCCATCTCGCGCATGGGGCTTTCCGCGCGCGCGCATGACCGCATCCTGAAAGTCGCACGCACGATTGCGGATTTGGATGAGTCCGCCAACCTGGAGACGCGCCATCTAGGCGAGGCGATCCAGTACCGAACTCTTGACCGGACGTATTGGGCCTAGGAATTATTCAGGTGGCGCCGGTGCCACCAAATTCTTCTTACCAACCACTTCTTATCAAACCATTCTTCAATCGTTCAATGAATTGGCGCTACTGCGCGTCCTCATTCCACCCCTTGGGAATTGGCAGAGCTTGCAGCGGCCACAGAGGCCGGCATGGAGTTGGATCCCACTTGGACCCATCAGGTTCGCGTTTGTATTGCCCGCTGGTGATGAACGATTCCTTCAAATACTTGGGATCGTCCACGACCGAGGTCACAATCAGATAGCCGACGCCCTGCGGACCGTGGGGATAGAAGACATTGTAATACTCGGTGAGGACGGCATTCTCGCTGTAGGGCACGCCGTTCTTGCGCAAGTATCCGGCGCGCAAGTGCGTGGTGGTCACGTGCAGGGCCCCACCCTTGCCGGGTCTGGGTCCGCCGAAGGAAGCGAAGCCGCCTTCGAATTGGGCCTGCTTTTCCCATTTGGCCACGGAGTCGCCCTGCCATTGCGGCTGGCCGCCCTGCCACTTCGAACTGTCGAAGTGAAACACGCGCTTCTGCATCCCTGCGTCTATATCCATCTGCATGGTGTTATCGTCAACCCACGTAATGTGCAGCCGTTCCGGCATGCGCATGATGTTGCCCGCGCCGTAGGACTTGCATTCGTTCCCTTCGGCTTTGTCTTTTGCAGGGTCCCAGGTCATCGCTACGCGCTTGGCCTCGTCGTTAATGGGGAGGCTTGCGAAATCGCCCTTGGCCGGCGTCACCATTCGCCAGCGCCAGTCTTCATCGACGATGGCTACCCAGTAGCCCGTCATGTCGATGACCGCGCCTGCCTTTGGGGGCAGGACAGGGTCCACGGGCCGGGACGACCGGATCTGCGCGTGGCCTTCGCGCGGAGCGCCCAGCAAGATGCAGAGAAAGCCGATCGCGCCAAGCCAAAGGGCAGTGCGATTTTGAAAACCACGATGCGTAAGCATGCTCATTCCGCTCCTCAATGCTTTTCCCCTTGCATCGGTTTATCTTTGCTGAGGTTTCGATAGACGGCCTCGACGAACATATCCGTGGTCCATGGGCCGGTCTTCGCGCCGTAGAGCGGGTCATAGTCGAACGTCGGCTTCACGGCTTTCACCTGCTCCAGGGTCATGCCTTTCTTGATCATGTATTGAATCCGCCCGCGAATGATGGTGACCATGTCGCGATAGTCCACCACATCGTTGCGGTCGCAGAGGTGGCCGTGGCCGGGTATCACATACGTGCCCCCTTCCTCGCTTTCGTGGGGGACGGTGATGTTAATGATGGCGTTCAGAGCATCGATGAACCCATCGATGGTGCCGCCTCGTTCGGATTCGATTACCGGATAGCTTATCGTAGAAAGCAGGCCGCCGACGCTGATGACATCCGAGCTGCGAAAAAAGACCAGGGTGTCTCCGTCGGAGTGCGCCGCAGGCAAATATTGGAAGATCACAGGTTCATTGTTATAGAGCTTAAATCCTTCATGCCCATAAGTGATTGCGGACGTAGCCAGCTTCCCCATCATCTCGTTCATTCGATTGATCGTATTGGCGTGCCCCATGACGGTCGCCCCGGGTGCCAGACTGACGTGGTTCACCACTGCATCCGCTACATCCGGGGTCAGGCCGGTGTCTCCCGCATTCGGCAGAGCCCATCCGGCTTGCGAAAGTATAAGGTCAGCTTCGACATGGTCTTTGTCGGAGCTGGTATTTGGGATGAACATGATGGGCAGGCTGGACAGGGAACGGATAAGGGAAACAAGCTCATCGCCAAGAGCAGCCACCCCAGGGTCCACGACAATGACGTACTGCTCCCCGATCTGCACTGTTACGTTTGTAGTAGGCTCCACCAGCATGTACACGTTGCCGCGCACGTGCAGCACGTGGATGTTCTTGCTGTCTAGGGTCGATACGTGTGTGGGCAGTTCCTGCGCTGCTGCGGCGCCCCAGTTGACACAAAAAATCGCCACCAGCGCGAGCATCACCTGCAAATGGGCGGAACGCATTCCGGGTATTCCCCTCATTGTCCCGCCTTGCTCGGTGATGGCGCTGGTTTGGTTGCGGACATGGTGGCAATCTTCTTTTGATATTCCGGATACATGGTTTCCGCGCCGCCACGCGATGCTTCATACGGAATGCCAAGTTTGTCCGAGTATTCCGTCAGCCACTCGTTCTGTCCCGGCAGGTGATATGCGACCCAGCCTGGATCGTGCTCGATCTCAACCCCATAAACACAAAGATTAGGAAAAGTCTCGTTGGCATTCGCCTGGACCCAATCCGATGTGCGGATAAACGGCTCGGTCAGATAGAGCGGGTCCTCGACGACGGTGACCATGGTGAGGAAGCGGTCGTGGCGCACAAGATATTCGATCATCGTGCCCTTTTCGCTGCGCGCCAGGCCGTTGCGCCGGACCCAGCCCTCTTTCAGATGTGTGGTCGTAATTTTTAGAGCGTCCCCGTCCCACTCGCCGGTGGAAAATCCCTGCCACGTGTGCGGGGCATAGTCGGGCGGGTGCGGGCGGCCATCCATATAGATGACGCGATGCGGCAGCATCCAGGCGGTTGTAAAATGCCACGCCCTTATCCCCTGCGTTAAGCGGTCCACTTCGGGCCAGATGCGTAGGCTCGCCGGCCCGCGTGGAGCGTAGTCCGCGGGGTGCGGCTGGCACTGGTGCTCGACCATCACCCATTTCTCGGCATCCCACGTATCGCCTCGAACGCGGTCTTCCTCATTGATGGGCATGCCGGTGTAGTCGCCGATGTGCGGACCGGGACCGCGTTCCGGGCGGTCTTCGAATTCCTTCTGCTTCCATTGCCCGGAAAGCTCCATCTGCGCCAGCACAGGCCGGGATATGAATGTCGCGATCGACAGAACGACGACGGTCAGAAAACGATGGTTGCGTGGCATGGCGAATTTCCCTCTCTGTAGAGGCAATGTCTCGTTTGGATCGTGGGCTCGGACGCAAAGTTAAAATTATTCATAACCGAATGCCCTCTCGCTTCGGGAAACGACAAGAGAAAATTTCCAATTATGTTTGTGCACAGCTTACATAAGGAAACGCCTATTTGCAATTCGGCGGCCAAGAAAACACCAGAAATTCTCGCATTTGCCTTGTCGGCCGGAGCAGGCATCCTTGGACTATCTGGGACTTATTTTGCGAAAAATCGAAAAAGCAATTGACATTGCCAAGCAATCTGCGCTATAGCCAGACCCACTGGGTGCCTGTCGAATCGGAAAAATCAACCCACATCGAGAATTGCAGGTGAAATCGGCCCCGCAACACAAGGAGATTTGGCACCGATAAAATCGACCTTTAGGGGGAAACAAAAATGGTCAGGACAGCTTTTTGGGCCTCCCGCCCGCGTACAGTTGCCACGATTTGTTTTGCTCTGGTTTGTCTCTCCGTGATTTTCCTGCCTGCTGCCTTTGCGCAAACTTCTGGAACCGGCGCGCTCGCCGGAACGATTAGAGATGCTTCGGGCGGAGTAATCCCGAACGCCACCGTCACTGCCACTGACGTCGACACCAATCAATCTCGTACGGCCACGACGGGCGCGGATGGCACGTATCGGTTCGGTTTCATGATTCCAGGCCATTACAGCCTCCAGATTGAGGCGCCGGGATTTAGGGTGTCGATGATCCCAACTGTCGATGTGACCGTGACGGAGACAGCAAATGTCGACGGGACTTTGCAAATCGGCTCGCAATCGCAACAGGTGGAAGTCAGCGCGGAGGCGGAGGCGATCCAGACCACGGGGGCAGCGCAAGGCACGGTGATTGGCGGTTCGACCATCGCGGAAATTCCCCTGACCGTGCGCAATTACACGGCGTTGCTCGGCCTTTCCGCCGGCGCGAATGCCTCGGTGGGCAACGCCGGCGCATTGGGCCGCGGTACTGGGGAGATCGCCACCAACGGCCTTGCCGTCTCCCAGAACAATTACTCGATGGACGGAGCCTCGGTGGTCAACCCCAGCGGAAGCGGGACATCCGCCGATGCCGGCGGCGCCACCGGGATGGGCATCGTGAACCCGGATGCCATTCAGGAGTTCAAGATTCAGACCTCCCTGTTCGACGCGGGCTACGGACGCAATCCGGGCGCCAGCGTCAACGTGGTGACGAAATCAGGCACGAACTCATTCCACGGTTCGGCGTTTGAGTTTTTCCGAAACACCGTCCTCAACGCCAACGATTTCTTTCGCCTGCAGAACGCTGCGCCGAACAATTCAGAGCCGATATTGAACCAGAACCAATACGGAGGAGCCTTCGGCGGGCCGATCAAGAAGGACAAGCTGTTCGTTTTCGTTGCCTATCAGGAAACCTACCAGAAGAATGGATTCACCATCCTGGCATCCGGCAATCCGACGGTCCCGCCTCTGAATATGCCCGGGGCCGTTCAACGTTCGAACGATGCGACCTACCGGGCTTTCCTGGGAGGTCTGTTTTGCCCAACGGCCAGTGGGTGTCCCGCTGCAACGGCCGGCAGCACGAACGGCGGCGGTTTGCAGGTCGATCCCGCGGGGGCGAATATCAGTCAGGTAGCCATGAACCTGCTGAATTTGAAGAACCCCGACGGCAGCTGGTTCATTCCGAGTTCGCCCACCTCCGGGTATACCTCGTCCACCCTCACCAGTCCTGCAAAATATGAAGAGCATCAGGCGGTGGGAAATCTCGATTACGTGATCAACGCCAAGAACACTCTGTCGGCCCGGTGGTTCATATCGTTAATCCCCCAATCCGTGACGTTCGGTTGCGGGGTTACCGGAACGGTAGGCACAGTAATCCTCCCCTGCTTGCCGGATGACCCCGGTACGACCTATTACAAGAACCAGTATGAAAATTTAAAGCTGACGACGCTCGTCTCCAACAATCTGGTGAATGAGGCTCGCCTTTCTGTACAGCAAGCCAACGCGGATCTGACCAATGCGGGCCCCTTCTCGGACGGCGGACCGAAAGGAGTGGGCATCACTTCCATGTACCCTGGATTTCTCTATACCCCCGGAAACGATCCCTTGGGCACGATCATCGTCAAGGGAAGTGCAAATTTCCAATTTGGCGCTGTCCTCTCCCTATCCAACAGTAAACACACATCCGCATGGGAAGCGGCCGACCAAATCTCATGGTCGCACGGAAAACACACGATCCGTGCCGGCTTTGAAATCGAGCGCGATAGGATCAATTGGAACCAGGCAGGAGTAAATATCATCAACCTAACGTTCCAGACCTTCCAGGACTTCCTGATTGGCCGTGCCGGATGCCCGTCAGGAACCGCTGGCGTCGGCGCCGGTCAATGTAACGTGGCCAACATCAACGCCTTCGTCGACCCGTACGGACAGCTAACGAATGGCTCTTCCAGCAGCAACATTTTCAGCACGGGCACCACTCCGGGCGCCACAAATCCGGGCGGCTTGATTCATCAATTCCGAAGCCCGGAGGGCGATGCGTTCATTCAGGACGATTTAAAGTTCAACAGCAATCTGACGGTCAGTTTTGGACTGCGATGGGAGTACGACAGCTTAGTCCAGGACGCCCAAGGGCAGGAGGTCAATTTCTGGCCCAGCCTGGCCCAAACAGTGCCAGTACCGGGAAATTCAGCGACCTGCCCCAACGCCGCGCTCCCTGCGGGGACTACCTGCACTTCCGGGACTCTAGCCGGATGGGTGACCCCATCAAACTATAATCCGTCCATTAACCCGGCGCCACCGGCTGGCGTTGGCGGCGTTTTCCAAAACAACACAAAGACGCCCGTAGGCCATAACACTCCGCTCGATAACCTTGCTCCGCGTCTTGGAGTTGCCTGGAGGCCGTTCTCATCCGACCGCTTTGTCGTGCGCAGCGGAGCCGGATATTTCTACGACCGTGTCGGCGGCCTGGCCTATGCAACGGCAATTGTGCAGTCCACTCCCTACGCGCTAACGCTTGGGGCGCAGGGCAACGGAACGTTGAATTCCAGCTTTTCCCATCCCTACCCGCCTACACCGCCGTCCTGGACGCCTCGCTTCGTGAACATCTCAGGTCAGGGAACTACTGCCGCCTCTACTAGTTCCAACCTGGCGACAATCTTCATCGATCCAGCATTCACAACGCCGACCACCTACGAATGGAATCTGGATACACAGTATGAAATTGCATCTCATTGGGTCCTGGAAGTGGCCTATGTCGGTTCGCGCAGTATTCGCCAATGGGCGGGAGGGACTTTCGCCTACAACCAAGCGCTGCTCACTAGCGGCACCAGTCCATACAACGGTATCACCACGAATTCAAAGTCGAATATCTCCTATCGTGTGCCTTACCTGGGCTTTGCCGCTACGGGCGTGACGGGCTCCTGCTCCTGCATGGACACCAAGTTCCACAGTCTGCAGGCCACGGTGCGCAAGCAGCTTTCGCACGGCTTTCAATTTCAGGCGGCGTACACATGGAGCCGCGACCTTACCGATACTAGCTATGCCGCATACAACAGTCCGGGTCCCGGGAACTGGGGACCGTCAATCCAGTATCGTCCGCAACGCTTGACCCTAAATTACAGCTACCAGTTGCCTTTCGGTAAGCACACCGGTCTGATGGACAAGCTGGCCAGCGGCTGGAGCGTTGCAGGCGTTACCGTGATTCAGGATGGAGCTCCCCTGACTCCCATAGACACTCGCGCAGGCGTCATCTATGGGCAACCGGCAGCGTCCTACACGGCCCAGTTTTCCGCAACAGGAGGGCCGGCGAATGCCGCCAATCCGAGAGGCGGAAATGACCAGAACCGTCTCGGATGCGCGGACACTGTCGACAATACTGCCACCAGTTGTCCGGGCGGTGGCTGGTTTAACAGGGCGGCATTTGTACTTCCGAATGCTAACGGAGGGGTTTTCCCCGCTTCCCCGGCCGCATCCGACGGCACGACCGGTTACGGGAACGCAGGGTTCGGCTATATTCTTGGCCCCGGCCAGTTTAACTTCGATACGGTGATCGTGAAGAATACCAGAGTGGGTGGAATCCACGAAGATGCGACTCTGGAGTTCCGCACCGAGCTGTTCAATACGTTCAACCACCCGCAGTTCAACCCCCCAAGCGGATCTCAATTGGACGCGTCCAAGCCAACCTTCGGGCAGATCAACAGCGAATCGGTGAACCCACGGTTGATTCAATTTGCGCTGAGGTACGTGTTCTAGTAAAAAAGAAAAGAACGACGACCGCACCGGGTAGCCGATCGACTACGGCAAACCCGGTGCGTCAAGTTGGCTTGCTTGAATCGACATAAGGGGAGCCTGGGGCCATGAGTTCGAACCGCAAACTGGGACTGGCAGTGCTGTTGGGCGTTGTGATTGGCGTCGCGGGGTCCGCCGCAATTCACGCCCAGCAAGCGACACCGCCGTCAGGCTACCTTTTTGCGGAAGTTGAAGTCACCGACCCCGCCACGTTTCAGAAGTACGCCCAGCAGGTCGCAGCGACTCTTACGCCATTCGGCGGGCACTACCTGGTTCGCAACGGGAAAATAACGGCTCTCGAAGGCGAGCCACCGAAGGCATTCACGGTGATCGCCTTCGACAGCGCCCAAAAAGTGAAAGACTGGTACGACTCACCATCTTACGTTGCAATCAAGCCGTTGCGAACGTCATCCACCAAAAGCCGCCTGTTCATAGACGAAGGCGTCCCGAAATAAAGTAGCACAGGTTTCAACCTGTGGGCCTTTGGTTTCTTCATGCCAACCGACAAAGTGGCGTGTAGCCTTGCCCCTAAATAACACCCATCTCCAAAGACATTCTCTCAGCTTCTTCAATCAACGCCCCCAAACTTGCGGCAATGCCCTCATTCCAGAACGTACCGCTCCGCGCATCCAGCCCAAACGGCGCAAGCAATTCCACCACATCCTTCGTCGATCCCGAACGCAGCAGGTCCAGGTATAGCGGTTCGAAATTCTCCCCCAGTCGCGTCCGCTGCGCAAAAAGACTTTGCGTCAAAAGTTCTCCAAACGCGTATCCATACACGTAAAATGGGCTGTGAAAATGCGGAATATACGCCCAGAGATGCGAAGTATTTTCGTAAGTGAAAATTTCGCCTTCTTTCCCGTACAACTCCTGCGCAGTTTTCAGCCAGATGGCGTCCAGCTCTTCGACCGACCGCTTCTTCGGCTCGCTCCATGTGGAATAAGTTTCGTCCATGCCGTGAAGCCGCCGCTCGAAATTCGAAAAGCCGATCTGGCGAACCACGGTGTTAATCATGCTGTCGATCTTGTACATGATCAGCGCGAGCAAGGAATTCCTGTCTCCCGACTTGATGAGACGGTCTTTCAGCAGCGTAAAGGTCGTCATCTCGCCGAACACCGAAGCCGTTTCGCAGTACGCAATCGGGGCGTGGTACATCAACGGCCCCTGCGCTTCGCCGGCAAGAATGCCGTGTACGCCGTGGCCGAGCTCGTGCGCCAGAGTCATTACATCTTTGTTTGAGCCGAGATAATTCATCAGTGTGTAGGAAACCGCTTTTCCGCCGGGCAAAACGTGCGAGGAATTGAAAGCGCCGTGCCGCTTTTCTTTCACCACAGGAGCATCGATGCGGCGGTCGGCAAAAAATGTTTTCACAATCCCGGTCAGCGTGGGGCTGAAGCTTTCATACGAAGTGGTGACGATATCCGCCGCCTCGTCGAAAGGAATTTCGGTGGTATCGGCAAACGGCATCGGCGCGTTGCGATCGCTCCAGCGCATCAAGCCCAGCCCCAGGTGGCGCGCCTTCAGTTTGTAATACCGCCGTGACAGCGAGCCGCCGAGGTTGGTCACAGAATTGTGCAGCACGTTGACGACTGAGTCCGGAATGCGGCTGGCCTTGTTGCGGAAATCCATCGGGTGGACGTAGCCGCGTTCTTTGTCTTCCACTGCCTTCGAGCCGGCGACCATGTACAGCGTCTGCGCGGAATACTTAGCAAACGCGCCGCCGAGGCCGTCATTCACGGATTTCATCGCCTCGGCGCGTTCGTCGGAGTCCTTGGATTCAGTGAGCAGGTGGAGCAACTCGGTGAGGTTCATCGTTGCGCCGCGAAACTTGAATTCCAGGTCCGCTTCCACTTCGTCGAAAAAATCGCCCCACGAACTGGAATCGAACGGCGAGCGCTTGGTCAGCGCCGACTCCACAGGCTCGCTCAAGAAGTGGCGTTTGAAAACGCGCACATGCTCGATCCACGGGCGATGCTTGCTTATGAAGGCGTCACTGCCATACCACTTCGCCAGAGTCTCATCGCTCAGCTGCACAAGTTCCAATTCAAAAAAGGTCAGATGCTCGCCGCGCAGCGCGCTCACTTCGCGATTGAATTCCGCATGCTTCGCCTTGATCGCGGCGTTGGTCAGGTCCGTGCTCTCGCGTAAGAATAAGTAGGAATGAATCTTTCCGCTGAGCATCTCGATATCCGAATAGTCCTTGAGCGCCCCACCCAGCCGTTCGGCCAGATTGCCTTTGTACGTTTCGGAAAAATGCGTGGCCATGCCCGTGAGTTCGCGCAGGTCGGAATCGAGTCGCGGGTCCGCAATGTCGGAATACAGAATGCTGAGGTCCCATCGGACCTGGTTGACGCTTTCGATTGTGCTGGCCATGGCGGGTATTTATCTCCAGAGATCGGATATCGGATTTCGTTTCCACAATAGTTTACCCTCTCCACGCGCACAGCCAAAAAAATCCCGCAGCGAAGTTGCGCGACTAATGCTTGACAGTGGGAGTAGGTTGCACTATGTTTTGCCGCAAGGACAGGCCGGAAATCGAAAATCCTATGCGCGTCCAGTGAGGTCCAGCGATGCCCGATACCGTATTCAGTAATTTAAGCGCCTGCACAAGCCCTTACAGGAAATTTGCAATTCTTGCCGTGACGATATTCTTGGCGGGTGCCGCGCTGGCACAGGCTCCCTCTAAAGTCACAGCCGTTGATCCCGCAAGCGGCAAGGTGAGCGATAGCGTCACAGTCACCGGACAGAGCCTGGGAAAGGAATCCGTGTCTGGTGTATTTCTTTCCGATGACAGCATGGATTACAAAGCGGCCATGACCGAGCAATCCGCGGAAAAAATTGTCATGAAAGTTCCCAAGGTGAAATCGGGCAGCTACAACGTTTCCATCCAAGTGGGCGATAGAATCCTGATCGAGCCGGTAAAGTTCAAAGTGGAAGAATAAAAAACGCCAGCTAAATATTACTTCTTCAGTCCGAAGGCGTACACTTTTCCGTCCCAGCAGGAAACGAACACTTTTCCTCCCGCCACCACCGGTTCGCTAAAGTGCGTCCAACTGGGAATTGCGTTCTTGCTGGAGTACAGCTCCTTGCCGGTTGCACCGTCGAACGCGTAGAGCGTCGCGTTGGTGATGGGCGTCGACCTCACTTTCGGCGCGCCACCCTGCACGGTATTTTCTCCCGTCTGCAGCGCGTACACCACGCCGTTGGCCACCACCGGCGGATCGGGCACGTGCATGTCGCGCGACCTCCAGACCGGAATCAGGCTGGGCTTGTCGCCATCGAGCACCACTTGAAACGCCATCACGCTGCCTTCCGGCGCTTCGCCGTTGGTAAATTTGAATGCCGGCGCATCCTTTGACGGCGGTCCCCACACCGGCATCAGAATCCAGCGATTGTTCTGCGCATCCTCCCACGTGGCCATCGCGCCCCAAAGTCCCCGGGTGGATGGTTTCATTTCGTCATTAGCCCAGCGCGGCGAATCGTACAAAGAAGTATGGTGATCCGCTCCGCCAAGATTGTCCGCGTCCAGCAAATGGATTAGCGTTTGCTTCCCGGAGGACGCCACAAGGGTCCACTTCTGGAACGGAAAGATCAGCGGGCCGGCGGACCCAAGATCGAGGTCCTTCGCGTTCAGCAGTTGCCAGTCTGCCGGAGTATAGGAGTCCTGCAGCCGCAAATCTTTCAGGCTGAAGGCCAGAACTGATTCTCCGAATTTACTTGCCGCCGGATCGTACGCGCCGTCGGCAGTCTGCGCATAGATGCCCTTCGGCCCGCGCACCACGCCGCCGCGCCCCCAGGCTCCGGCGATGCGCGCCTGACCGGTATAGAAGGTCGCCACGCGCCGGTTGGGATCGCTCAAATCGATCGCGTCGATCTGCGCCGTCGCCCCGTTGCAGCCGCGCCCCAGCGACGTATAGATGACGTTGTCAATCAGATTAAAACTCCAGTTTCGCGCAAACTCCGGAATGTAGCCGGTCGCCGGGATGCGTTCCTCCCCGTCCAGCAGGCTCAACCCGCGCAGCTTCCCGTCGGTGGTATTGAAATAGACGATCCCCGCCGCCTTGTCGATCACCGGCGTGGCGTTTTGCGTATTCGAACACATCGTGTCCGCCGCTTTTTTCGGAGTCAAGCCGTTGGGGAAACTGCGCTGCCATGAAATTTTCCCGGTATCGGCATTGATGGCATAGATAGAATCGTTGCTGCCCGCGACAATCACATAGGTCCTGCCGCCTTGCGGCGTGGCGACGTTCACCACCAGTGGCGCGGTCAGCGTGGAGAGAACCACATAGTCGGATGGCGTATTCAGCTGCGCCGCCCATTTAAGTTCGAGCTTCGAGACGTTGTCCTTGCTGAGCGTCGTCTCGGCCTTGTTCCAGCCGGAGCGAGCCTGATCATAGCCCCACGTCGTCCATTCGCTGCCCGCGCCGGATTGGCTCCAGGCAGGCGAATAGCAGCCAGCCACAAGGATAAATATCGCAGCGAAATACAAGGCTCGATTCTTCATGTTTACCTTCTTAATTAAAATTGATGATTCGCGACCACGCGCCTGAACTGGCGGGAGAATATCACAGGTGAACACAATAGTTAAATTGGTTCGCCGGAAAGTCTTCGTAATTGGAGAAGTACGGTGCCTGCGGAAGGAGCATCCCATTAACTGGGAAATTGCAACATTAGGGGCTAGGGCCACATCTCGGAACGCCGACCTCGCAAGAGTTAGTCATTTCACGCAGCGCCGCAATGAGTTCTTGCCAAACGTCCATGCGACCTTCGCCGATGGCGAAGTCAGGCTCGAATTGCCACTCCACACCATTCGCCTGCTGCACATTTGGTGGGTAAGTACTAGAACCCGAGTCCCGACAAAGATGGGTCCGTCAGCTTATTGAACTTCACACTTCCGCTTGAGAAAGTTGGGTTCCGACAACTGGGCATTCAAAGAGGAGAAGCGACGATGAAAAAGGCGAGTCTGTGGCAAGTCACGTCCTTCGTGGCTGTTTTGTTTTTGATCTCTCCCGGCATTATTCTGGCAGATGTTTCCAAACAGACCAAGGATTCCCTGGATAAATTGTTATTGGGCAAAGAAGTGAAGCCTCTGGTCGAACTGCCTGCCACCAAAGAAGGTGTGGATGTCTATTTTCTGCCTCCGCACGGCAAGCGTGTTGACGAACGAGGCTTGGATCTCGGCGCAATGAGCAAGGAGCTAAAAGCAAAAGGAGTCGGTGTAGAAACTCAACAGTGGGAGACGATTACAGACGTGAAGTTGGATAGCGACCGGGTCGAAATTCATCTGGGAGGTGGCGGGGAGGGACGCCGTGGCAGCAACCACGCCAACAAAGTGGGTGCAAGCTACCTGCGCGCCGGAGGTTCCCGCGTGAATTTTCGGTACTCGGCGAATCTGACGGACCGCGATCTTCAGCCGGAGGCAATTCTCAATTTCATGTCTCGCATCCTTGACGTAAGTAAGCTTCAATCAGAAGTAACAGCAAAAGCCTTCCCCTTGGAAATCAGGAACGCGATCGCAGCGAAGACGGTTATTGAAGGAATGACGTACCAGATGGTGCAGGTGAGTTTTGGTGACCCGGAGCAGAAAAAGATCAATGACACAACAGATGGTACGTTTTCCGAAACCTGGTTCTATTTGAGAAACGGTCATCGCTGGGTGATCATTTTCGCGAACGGCAACGTGAGTAAGGTCCAAGTCTATTGAGACAAGCACGGGAATCCGCTCGTTGACGGCATATGCCAAGCTTCTTCGAATCTAGTGTCGCCAAGTCCCGGTAAACGGAGCGTTCCCGGAAACAGACTCAATTTCCGACGCTCACCACAATTGACGCCCGCAATCGGGTGATGCTACCCTTGGCAAGACGCAATCCTATTTATTTTCAGGAGTGAACGCCAATGCCATTCAAGCTGACGGTGAACGGGAAGCCCACCACGGTGGACGTGCCTGCGGACATGCCGATGCTGTGGGTGATCCGCGATGTCCTCAACCTTCGCGGCACCAAGTTCGGATGCGGCGCGGGCCTTTGCGGCGCCTGCACGATTCATTTGAATGGCCGCGCGGTGCGCTCCTGCCAGACGCCGGTTTCCACTGCGGCCAACGGCCAGATCACCACACTTGAGGGATTGTCGGCCAACGGTACCCACGCCGTGCAGCAGGCATGGCTGGAGCTCGACGTTCCTCAGTGCGGCTATTGCCAGGCGGGACAGATGATGTCCGCTTCAGCACTGCTCGCGCACACTCCCAGCCCCACCGATCAGGAAATCGACGACGGAATGAACGGCAACATCTGCCGCTGCGGCACCTACATGCGCATTCGCCCGGCAATTCATAGGGCCGCCGTGATTGCCCAGAATCGAACGCATCTACCCTCAGAGTCTGCCTAGAACCCGAAAAAAATTGCCACAGAGACACAGAGAAACAAGAAGATGATTTCTCCTTCTTTCTCTGTGCCTCTGTGGCAAAACTGTTCTTAGGGTCGTAGTGTCCCAACTTGGAAATTGCCGGGAAGTTCCTAAATTTTAGGAGGTCCGAGCTTTAGCTCGGACATAGACTTTTTTCTAACTGGGCTTTAGCCCCTGAAGCTTCAGGGGCTAAAGCCCAGTGTTAAACGATTTCAACGTCCGACCTAAAGGTCGGACCTCCGAAGGCGTAGACTCGATGCGGCGCTAGAACACTACCCTTAGGGTGTGCGCGACGACAGGTACGCAGTAATCGCGATCAGATCGTCCTGGCTCAGATGAGCGAGCGGCGCCTTCATCAGTTCCGTCCAAGTCCCGTGCCGCGTTCCGTGCTGGATGTCGTACAGCTGCCGGAAAATATAGCTCGGCGAACGTCCTGCAAGCGGCGGCACAGGCCCAAGGCCTTTCAGGTCTGGGCCGTGGCAGACTCCGCACTGCGTTGTCTTTCCACCGCCACCCGTCGTGACCAGCGCTTCCCCTTTTTTGATGCTCCCGACAGGAACGTACGCCACGAATCCGGAGCTCGCATCGCGCAGTTCGGTTCGCGGCAAATCCTCAGGCAACTCGATGATGCGATTCCCGATCGGCTCCATCTCGCCGCCCGCGTCCGGCACCAGCATGCTTCCCTGCACGCGTGTCTTCGGCACGGTCGTCGCTTCGACAACTCTGATCCAGGGCTTCAATTTCAGCGAGGAGAAATACTCCGCGGCCTGCCGCACATCCTCGTCGGTAGCGGCGTTCGCAATTCCAACCATCGCCAGTGGCGGCCCCATTTTCGGCTCGGAACTTTTCCTGGCTCCGCTTCGGAAATCCGCCACCTGCTGCATGATGTAGGACGCAGGAAGACCCGCAACACTGGCGTTTTCAGGACGCCCCAATCCGTTCGGCAAATGGCAATACCCGCACCCGCGCAAGTCCGGTTTCCGGCCATGCTCCACGACAGCAGGCATCGGAGGATGCCCATCGGGACGCCAGTCCGGCACGTTGTAGCCGTCCAGCGTCTGCGACAGCGTCATGGACTTCGGACTGCCCGGAACCGTCTTCAGCGAGCCATCGTCCTTCGCGGGCGGAAGGCCCGGAGGATTCACCGGATACGCCCACGGCGGCGCGGTGGAAGTTTCTGAACTTTGTTGCTGAGGCGCAGCAAAGGCCGCTGGCACAAGCAAACAAGTCAACGCCAGAGCCCGGATAAGATTTCTCATAAGATTCTCCTCAAGTGGCACCAATCTAAATCGGAACCGCAAGTGAGTCAAAGAAATTCGATGCAGGGGGTTGAAACCTGGGAACGCCAATTTCCCGATTGGCGTTTTGCGCCACATTGCCACCGCCAATCGGGAGATTGGCGTTCCCAGGCGACACTCCGAAGCCGGCACGCCACATTCGGTTATTTCGCAATCACCTTTTCAATCCGCCGGTCAGGGATAAACCACATCAGCGCGACCAACACGTAAATCCATATGGAAATTCTCGAATCCTTGAAAGACAGGACGATGGCAACAATGTAGAGCATCAACGAAGCGATCCCCTTGTAGTCCTTGCCTAAAGCGACCGCCAGGGCGGAATCCTTCCCATGATGAGAAATCAACAATCGCGAAAGCACGAAGTACGCCACACCCGCCATTAGCATAATTGAGCCATAAACCGCGACAGGCACGCCTGCAAAGTGATTTCCCCCCATCCAATCCGTCGCAAACGGCACCAGCGACAACCAGAACAGCAAATGAAGATTGGCCCAAAGGATCGCTCCGTTTACCGTGTGCGCCGCATGCATCATATGATGATGATTGTTCCAATAAATCCCAACGTAAACGAAGCTGAGAACATAGCTGAGAAGCGTGGGGATCACCTGCCGCAGCGCGCCCAGATCCGATCCGCGAGGCACCTTCAATTCCAGGACCATGATCGTGATGATGACAGCGATCACTCCATCGCTGAATGCTTCCAGGCGCCCCTTGTCCATTCACAGATCTCCCTGTTCGGCGAAAAGTTTAACCGACTGCGAGACGCAACGAGCGCGGTTTCTGATAAAATGGCAATCAGAATTGGAAACCATCCCATAAACGCTCGCAAGCGCGAAAAATAAGAGCATTCAAAGTCATAGGTGCACCCTTCAGGTGTCCACCAAAATTAATATATTGAGGCGCTGAAAGCGCCGTCGGACACCAGCCCAGGGCAACGCCCTGGGTTTCGGCACGAATCGATTGGGGTGCGCCCTGAAGGGGCGCAGGGAGTCCTTCCGCCCTTTCAGTGCGGACGATTACAACCGGGACGATACCCGGGGCGTTGCCCCGGGCTGGTATCCTCCGCGCCGTTGGCGCGACAGGATGGCCGACTTTTCATGCTGGGAAAACAGCTACAAAGCGCTTTACGACATAATCTCTAGCAATAAGTGTGGACAGCAATACCTCTGGCCGATAATTCGCCCAACAGCTGCGCCACGCCGGGAGTAATCTCCCCGTCGCCGGGCACAATCACCGCCCACACCAGGTTCTCGCGAAACTCTCGCGTGCTGATGCTCCACTCTTGCAGATCTACCGGCGTGGTCCGCCCGATTTGTATAATGGACCAGTGCCAGGCAAGCGCCAGCGCGGTCTCGCGTTCAGGCAGCGGGCCGTGCACGATGAAGTGGTTGTCCCCGTGAACCAGGATTCCTACAGGCCCGCTCACGCCCTACTTGCCTCGCAACAGCAAGATGACATCGAGCAGCACGAGGATCGCCACGAACACTTCCACAGCAAACATGCGGCGCTCATTGAACTGCGAGACCATGAATTCGTATAGCTCTCCGGCCGTTTTCAATTTTTCGTCCACTAGCGCCTGATAATCGGTGACCCCGATTCGCGCCGAGCTGACGCGGTACACGCGGGCGTAGTACGTGTCGCTAATATATTTCACCGCATACTCGGTTCTTTCCGCCAGGTCCATGATGTCCAGGCGAATTCGATTCACCCGCCCCGCCCGCCGCGCCAATCGCCAGCGCGACCAGAAACTCTCATGCCCCTCCAAGGAGCTGTAAACATTCGTTAGCAGATTGGTGAGCAGTTCGTCGTAATAGCGAAATTCCAGAAGCTGCGTGTTCGCGTATTCCAGCAGATCGATTACGGCTCCGGTGACTTCAGGCTTGTCATACACCAGTGCCGCCGCCCAGCCAACGACAACCAAGTCCCCGGGATAGTAGGACATCGCGGAGCATACGACTTCCTCACGCTCAGCCACCGAAAGCGTAACGAGTTCGCCGCGTATCGCTTGCGTGATCTGATCGGCATGCAAGTCCAGCATCTCAGCGGCAGTGGCGGATCGTCCATCCGGGAATTGCGCCGATTGAATATCGATCACCAGGTAGTCTTCATCCAGCCACTTTTTCGAAGGCCGGGTCAGCACCGGGCGAATCCGATCGATGCGACCCCGCAGCACCGACTCAGAGGCCTCTTCGACTTCCGGAGCGTTCATCCAGCGATAGGATTGATGAAACAGGGATTCGAAGTCACATTCGAATACTACGGAAAGCTCCACACTCACGACGCCAAACCAATAGTATTTGATCCGGGCATCGAGTTTGTCGCCGGTGGGGAGATCCAGCGGCCCTGCGGCTTCCACGATGGGTGCATGCTGGGGTTGCGCATATTCGGGAGTACGGTGAGTGAACGCCGGAGACCGCCGAGCCGCAGCGGGGCCGAGAATGGCCAGCAACTTCTGCACGTCAATGGAATCGGCAATATCGTAGAAGCTGAGGATCCGGAAGTAGCCCTTCACAATCATCGGCGCAGCGGGCATCTCCTAAGAAGCGTTCGAATCTGTGAGCTTCATCCTACACTAAGGCAAAGGGTTACAGAACATTGACGCCCCAAGCGTCGATTGCCCTCAACCCAGCATGCACATTCAGCGTTTTCAAGATATAATCGAAAACGATGCTTTCAGTGAACAACATCACAATGCGTTTTGGCGGCAGAATCCTGTTCGAGGACGTCACCTGTTCCTTCATGGCGGGACGCCGCTACGCCATCACCGGGCCCAATGGCGCCGGCAAGTCAACATTGATGAAGATTTTGGCAGGCGATTTCGAACCGACCAAAGGTTCAATTACGCGACCCAAGAAACTCGGTATGTTGCGCCAGGACCAGTTCGCCTTTGACGAATTCCGTGTAATCGATACCGTGATTATGGGCAACGCTCCTCTGTGGAAGGCCCTGCAGGAGCGCGACGAGCTGTACGCCAAGCCCCACGACAAGCTCACCGACAAGGACGGCATGCGCCTCGGCGAGCTCGAAGGAATCGTGGGCGAAGAGGGTGGCTATACGGCAGAAGCCGATGCGGCGGTCCTGCTCGACGGGTTGGGAATCGAAGCCTCCTTGCACGAACGCAAGATGAGCGAATTGCAGGGCGGCCAGAAAGTCCGCGTGCTGCTTTCCCAGGCGTTGTTCGGCAACCCTCCGGCGCTGCTGCTGGACGAGCCCACCAACCACTTGGACCTCGATTCGGTGCATTGGCTTCAGGAGTATCTGCACGAATACGAAGGCGTGCTGATCGTAATTTCGCACGACCGCCATTTCCTCAACAGCATCTGCACGCACATTGCCGACATCGACTATCAGACCGTGATCATGTACAACGGCGGCTATGACGATATGGTCCTCGCCAAGACGCAGATTCGCTCCCGTATCGAAGCGGACAATGCTGTGCGCGAAAAGAAAATCGCCCAGTTGAACGAGTTCATCGCGCGCTTCTCGGCCGGTACCCGCTCCTCGCAAGTGACGTCGCGCAAGAAGGAAGTCGAGCGTATCCAGGCCACGGAATTGGCTAGATCCAATATCGCCCGACCCTACATCCGTTTTGACATGAAGGTTCCGTCAGGACGACACCCGCTCGATTTCAAAGGCGTGACCAAATCCTACGATGGTGTGAAGGTAATCCATCCATTCACCGCAAGTGTCGAGCGCGGAGAAAAAATCGCCCTGATGGGCCGCAACGGCGCGGGTAAGACCACGCTCTTAAAATCGCTGCTGCGCAATGCGACCGGCTATGTGGACGATGCTGACAAGAAATTTGAAATCGATGGCGGTACCGTAAAGTGGGGCCATGAAGTGGCCGTAGGCTACTTCTCCCAGGATCACACGGACTCCATCACCAAAGGCACCACCAACATCGAGTGGCTGCACCAGTTCGATCTGCAAGCCTCGCAGGAGGAACTGCGAGGTCTGCTCGGACAGATGCTGTTCAGCGGCGAGGACGCCTTGAAGTCCACCAATGCACTTTCCGGCGGTGAGTCCGCGCGCCTGATTTTCTGCAAGCTCATGCTGCAGAAACCGAATGTTCTGGTCCTCGACGAACCCACAAACCACCTGGATCTGGAATCTATCAATGCGCTAAACATCGCCCTGCAAAAGTACCCAGGCACCGTGTTACTGGTGACGCACGACCACGACGTAATCGACGAGGTAGCCACCCGCATCTGGCATTTCAGCGGCGGCCACATCGAAGACTTCAAAGGCCCCTACGAGGAATACCAGGTTTATGCGCAGGAAAAAGCGTCCTAGGTAGAACAGACTTCAGTCTGTTCGCTTTTGGTTTTCAAAAGTGTGAGCAAAGCGGACAGACTGAAGTCTGTCCCACTAAAACCTAACCACGCCGCAAAAAGAACGCAATAGTAATCCCCGCGCTAATCACTGAAACGGCGATGCGAATATAACGAGGATTAGTCCGCTTCGCAGATCGCGCCCCCACATAACTCCCAATCACTCCGGCAACCAGCATCACCAACGTCTGATGCCACCAAATTTTTCGCGCGATAATGAACAAGACGACCGCGACCGCGTTCATCGCCCCGCCCAGCAGCGTCTTGTTCGCATTCATTACATGGATATCCTTCATGCCAAACAAGGACCACGCCGCGAGCATCACAATCCCGATCGCCCCTCCAAAGTAACCCCCGTATATGGCCACGACGGCCTGAATACAAATCAGCGTTACGGGGCCGATGTGAAACAGGCGATCGAGGATCGGTGAAATCTTCGGGCCAAACGTGAACAAAAGCGTTGACGCAAGCATCAACCACGGAATCATCCCGTCGAAGGTTCTCTGCGGCGTATGGAGCAACAGCAGCGCCCCGGCAATTCCGCCGGCCAGACTTACCAGCAGCATCGGACGGAACGGGAAATCTCCGGATTTCTTAAAATCGTCCCGATACTCCCAGGCGCTGGTGAAACTCCCCGGAAACAAAGCCATGGTGCTCGACGCGTTGGCAATAATCGACGGCACTCCGGTGAAAACCAGCGCGGGAAACGTGAAGAACGAGCCTCCGCCCGCCACAGAATTGATCATCCCGGCAGCGAATGCACTCACGGCGAGAAGTAAGTAGGAACCCATAAAATGCGAGCCTTAGAACTTAACATTTTTGCGCCACGGAGACGGAATAAACCACGCGCGAATATCAACCGGCGCGGCGGTCAGGATGCCTCCCGGCAGTTGCAGTCGCGGAACCTCTAAATTCTGCTAGAATCGACGCGGGATTTGCTAGTCTAAAGGCGTTATGTTACCTATATCGGTCGTTTAGCCGGGGTCCATACTGCTGGATGTCCTCAAAATCAAAGCGGATTGAAGTCGTACTGGAGACACTGATCGAAAGTATCGCCCTCGCTGAGGAAATGGGTGTGCGCCTTGCTGCCTCGGCGGGCTTTAGCGAAGACGATCAGTACAAAATCGGTCTGGCCGTCCATGAAGGCGTGATGAACGCGTTCCAATACGGCAATGAACAGCAGCGCGAAAAGAAAATCCACATCACGTTCGAATTGACAGAGGAAAAGCTCGTCATTCGCGTTATGGATCAGGGTGCTGGATACTGCGTCGATGACGTCCCCGATCCCCGGCATGACGACAATATGCTGGGCGATTCCGGCCGAGGCGTCCTGTTGATGAGGGCGTTTATGGACGAATTTGAGGTCCAGACCGGGAAGACCGGCGGCGCCGAAGTGATTATGGCCAAGCGATACCGCCTCTAAAGTCGCCGCAAGGTAAGTTCGATGTTAGGTCAGGAAGGGTTTTGCGATGTCTTTGAAAGCATCCAGCCGCGAAATCGATGGCATAACTGTAATCGATCTGGATGGGCGCATCGCGCTAGGCGACGGCAGCGTAGTCCTGCACAACCTGATTCGCGACAACCTCGACAAGGGGAACCTTAAACTCTTACTCAATTTTTCCGCCGTGAATTATCTCGACAGCACGGGCCTCGGAGAACTCGTGAGCGGATACCGCCAGGTGAAAAGCAAGAACGGCGAATTGAAGCTCCTGAACGTAAATAAGAAAATCAGCGACCTTCTTCAGATCACCAAGTTGTACGCCGTCTTCGATATCCACAACAACGAAGGCCAGGCGCTCGCCAGCTTTTAGTTATTCGGTATTAACTCAGATGAAATGATTCGAGTTAGGCTGATTGTTATCAGTGAGTTGCACGAAATGCCCGAAACGGGAATTCCTCTGGACAGGCTCTTTTTTTTGGTGTATTCATGGCCCGCTTTTGTGGGTCCAGTAATTCCGTGAGGTGCTCGAAGACCCGCGGCGCGGGCTTTATTCTGCCACCGACTGGTGTTACTCCCGGCAAACAGCGACCGCTCAAGAACGAGGAGCTAATAAGTTGAGCAGAGAACAAGGTGTAGTGAAATGGTTTAATGCATCGAAGGGGTACGGGTTCGTCCAACGCCAGTCGGGAGAAGACGTGTTCGTTCACTTCTCCGCCATCCAGATGGACGGATACAAGACGCTGAACGAAGGCCAGATGGTTGAGTTCGAGGTCAAGCAAGGACCGAAGGGCTATCAGGCCGAAAACGTTACCGCTGTGTAATTGGGCCCCCATCCTGACGGCCCTGTCCGGCTCCATCGGGCAGGGCCTTTTTTATGTCTGGGACGGCAACCCAGCCCCAGGCCCCGACCTGTGGTACGATTACACATTCAAAAATCATTGGAGGACTGAATCTGTGGCGCAGCATATTTCGCGCAAGGACCTGAAGAAGGACGAAATCCGTGAAACATTCGTTCACGGCGTCGAGTCGGTTGCTTCGCACCAACAACTATTGTGGATAGTCCTGGGTGTCGCGCTAGTCGTAGCGCTTGCGGTCTTTGGCTGGAGCAGCTATTCGAATCGCCAGACCGCAAAAGCAAATGCGGCGCTCGACGACGCCATGAAGATCTTTCAGGCCCGCGTCCGTGCAGCGGGAGAACCAACCGAGCCCGGCGAACTGACCTACGTCGATGAAAAAAACAAATACACCGACGCTGAAAAGAAGTTCACGGAAGTAACGAATCTGTATGGGCGAACCCAGCCGGGCCAACTGGCGCGATATTACGCAGCCCTGTCTGAGGAGCATCTGAATCGCTATGACGAAGCCGAAAAGAATCTGAAGCAATTGGATTCAATCAAGGATGAGACCCTGTCCGGCCTGGCGCGTTTTCAACTGGCGGCCGTATATGTCCAGAATGGAAAGGGTTCCGAGGCTGTGGCGCTTTACAAGCAGCTCGAGGATAAGCCGACGATCTTTGTGCCAAAAGCCATGGTCATGCTTACCCTCGCGGATTACTATCGCAAGGCGGATCCAGCCCAAGCCGTCAAGCTTTACAATCAGTTGAAACAAGACTTTCCCGATACCCCGGCAGCCGAGAAAGCCGATGAGGGCCTCCAACTCTTGAACTCCAAGACCTAGCGGCGTTTTCAACAGAAGGAACTGATTTGCCAGAGAATCACCCGATTGTCATACGGTGTTGCAGTTTTCTGTTGTTTGTTCATTTTATTGGACTTAGCTAAATATTGGGCCATTTTCCTGCATAGACTCCGCTGCCGTACAGGTATGCGCCCTACAGGGGTCTTTTTTTTTGCCGATAACACAAAAACATGAGATACTGCGGCTCGCGATTGTTAGTGGTTTCTTAGGGATGTTAGGAACTAATCGAACGCAAACCATTTTTCAGGTGTTCCGTCGAAGGATTATAGATGCTCCTAAAGACATAGGGAGCGATGGCTTAGGGGTTCGTCCCCATTTTATCTAATAGAAAAATAAGCTAGATAATCAAAATTGGGGACAAAAGCATGTCACCAAAAGCCTTCGAATTGACTCTAATAATCAGGTAGTAGTGATTTCCCCTGGTCCGGTCGCGAGTACCTGAGCTTGATCTGCGCGTGCGCCTGAATCGACTGCAGGGGTTGACCAGTTTTTTCATAAGGGGGAGAATTACTTGTCACTGACAACCGAAGAGATGCGCGAACAAGTCCGCAGCTTGATTGCTGTTGGCAAAGAGCGTGGATATTTGCTTGCTGAGGAAGTGGAACAAGTGCTTCCCGCGGAGCTGCATTCCACCGAAGAAATCGACGATCTACTCTCGACGTTCGAACGCATCGGAATCCAGATCTATGATGACTTGGCTGCCGCCAAGGCCGGCCACGCTGCGGCAGACCCCATTGTTTCCGCACCTACTGTTCAGGACTGGCCCGAGGGCGCCGTAGTCGCCGAAGAAGGCGAACTCGACCTTACGCCGGGGATGCTCGATAAGAACAACGATCCGGTTCGCCTCTATCTGCGGGAAATGGGTTCGGTTCCCCTGCTCAAGCGCCAGGATGAAGTCGCCATTGCCAAGCGCATGGAGCGTGGGCATCTAATGGTGCTCAAAACGATTTCTCGCTCCCCTATCGTTCTCAAGGAACTGATCTCCGTAGCCGAGGAGCTTCGCGCCGGGACTCTGTCGATCAAGAAAATCATTCAATTCGACCAGGAAGAGCTGACTGAAGAGGAAACCGAAAACAAGACCCGTGAAGTTCTGAAGATTATCTCGAAAATTGAACATCTGTACCCCATTGCCCTAAAGCAGGCCGCGCAGCTGGAGAAAATTCCGAAAGCGAAGAAGAAAGTTTACCTGCGGCACCGGAATCACCTGGCCCGGACGCGAATCGAGATGTCCCAGCTGGTGCGTTCGATCGATTTCCATCCCATTGAGAAAAAGCGGCTGATCAGCAAGATTCGCAGCACGGTCGAGCGCCTGCAATCTTTGGAACGCGAAATCGTCAAGCTCGAGCGCCGCGCCGAGGCCTCCAAGGGCGATCACGCTGCCGAGGCGCGCAAGGAATTGCGCGCGCGCCGCGCCGAGTTATACGAAATCGAAGTTTCCAGCGAGACAGGGCTGACCACTCTGAAGCGCATGCTCCAGGTGGTTCTGCGGGGAGAAGCGGAAGCGGATCAGGCCAAGAAGGAAATGGTCGAGGCCAACCTGCGCCTCGTCGTTTCCATCGCCAAGAAATATACCAACCGCGGATTGCAGTTCCTGGACCTAATTCAGGAGGGCAACATCGGCTTAATGAAGGGCGCCGACAAGTTCGAATGGCGGCGCGGCTACAAGTTCTCGACCTATGCAACGTGGTGGATTCGACAGGCCGTAACGCGCGCTATTGCGGACCAAGCCCGCACCATCCGCGTGCCCGTGCACATGATTGAAACGATCAACAAGCAGATTCGAACCAGCCGCCAGTTGGTTCAGGAACTTGGTCGCGAACCTAGTGCCGAGGAAATCGCCAAGCGCCTCGGAGTTCCGACCGACAAGGTCCGCAAGACCAAGCAGATTGCGCAGCAACCCATCTCGCTGGAAACTCCCATCGGCGAAGAAGAGGATTCGCACCTGGGGGAATTCATCGAGGACAAGTCTTCTGTGTCTCCCTCCGATGCGGTAATCAGCATCAGCCTGCAGGAGCAGACCGCGTCACTGCTAAAGACGCTCACGCCGCGCGAAGAAAAAGTCATCAAGATGCGCTTCGGCCTGGAAGACGGCTCCGAGCACACGCTGGAAGAAGTGGGCCATTCGTTCGCAGTCACTCGCGAACGCATCCGCCAGATCGAAGCCAAGGCGCTGCGCAAGCTGCGCCATCCCTCGCGTTCCAGGAATCTCCGCACCTTCCTGGAAGGAACGATGTAAGAGTTTTACTTCGGAAATTTGAAGGATAGAGGAGCGGATTTTGCGCTCCTCTATTTTTTTGGCCGGCTAAAAGTTGCTCGCCCCTTGTTGCAGCACTTCTTCGCTTACCACACTGAAGCTCGTCAAATTGGCGGTTCCAAACGAAGTGGTAATTGCAACGTCCGAGGCGTCGCGGCCAGTGGCCATCAGGACGCGGCCATAGCGTGGGTAGTTATGACGCGCGTCGAATGTCCACCAGCGATGGTCCAGGTACGCTTCAAACCATGCGCTGAAGTCCATGGGGGACGTCACCGGAGGAATCCTGATATCCCCAAGGTAGCCGGTCGCATAGCGCGCGGGAATATGCAGGGCGCGGCACAAAGTGACCGCCAGATGCTGAAAATCCCGGCACACCCCGAGCCCTTCGGAGAATACATCCCAGGCCGTTTTGGTAGGTCGCGCGTACTGATATCCGAAGCTAACCCTGGAATGCACCCAGTCGCAGATCGCCTGCACCCTTCCCCATCCGCGGGGAATCCCGCCGAACATCTCCACCGCAATATTCGAAAACCTGTCTACCTCACAATAGCGGCTGTTCAACAGGTAGCGCAGGATTTCGCTGGGCAATTCCTGCACCGGAATTTCCTGCGCGTCGGTTTTCACTGGATCGGTGTAGCCCGCATCGTATATCAGAGTGGAGTTGCTCAGGCGCAGCGTGCCCGGCTGGGCGACGAACCGCGTGCAGCGATTCCCGAACGAGTCGAGGAAGCAATCCACACTCGTCCAGGGCTCGATACGCAATTCATCGGAGGCGCGCAGGTCCGCAACACGCGAGGGATGCACATTGAGCATTGCCACAATGGGGACCGGAGACGGAATCTCAAACTGGATGTCGTATCCGACGCGCAGCATCATAGGGTGAACTCCAACTGCTGTCGCGTCTTGGCGGATTTCCAGTATAGAACATCGGATTCTGTTTTAGTAGGTTTCCGCTTTCTTCCCAAAATGGTTTTAAGACCATCGCCCAATCGCCTCAACGTGATCACAACTCATATAAAGAAAAGGCATCCGATGATCCTGGATTAGTCCCATTACTTGCGTACCCATTAAAATGGTTCCCCAAGCCCATTGAGCGGATTGTCGATAATTGAGAACATTATGCTCGTAACAGAAGTACAGGTTTCCTGAGGGAGGGCCCGAAAATGACAATAAGAATGGTGTACCCGGGAGGTGACAAGCAGAATACCCTGGCCGCAACTTCGCCGGCAGTAGCCCAGAACGATAAGAAGGAAGTCTCTGGCCGACAAGGCAAGTTGAACGCAAGCGCGGCTCCAAATGGCCAGGAACGCCGAAAACGCACGCGCACGCGCATGAGCCTGTCCGCGCGGCTACGTCCGGTTGATCCGAAAGACGGGAATTTCGAGCAGTTTGTTCGGACATTGAATTCGTCCCGCGACGGCCTCTATTTTTCAGTCCCGAAGGCGCAGTTATTCGCACAGATGCGCCTGCGCGTCATATTCCCATATACCTCAGCGCATGATTCGGTGCTGGTACTGGAAGAGTACGGCCAAATCACGCGTGTGGACCATTTACCCGACGGCAGTTTGGGTATAGCAATTGTCCTCCAGGGGAGTGGAGATCCGGAGCGTCTGAGTGTCGAGGCTACAGCAGATTGCAGGCCCGAAGAAAATGAAGAGCGACGTGTCATTGCGCGTCACTCGTTTTCGGCGACGGCAACGGTGCGCCATGCACAATCAGGCGCACGTGTGACGGCACGTTGCTCCGATTTGAGTCTTTCGGGCTGTTACGTTGACACAATAAATCCCTTTTCCGAGAAAGCGCGCGTTCAACTTCGGTTGTCTTTGGGTAATGAAAACATTGAAACGGCGGCTCGTGTTGTTTTCAGGCAGGTGAATATTGGTATGGGTCTTGTTTTTTGCGACTTAACCCCCGATCAGGAGTTGATTTTGATGCAATGGTTGGATGGCGGCACAGGCGAAGCAGAGCCTGGACCCATTCAGGGTTCTCATAAGACGGCGGCTCCGGAGGCTCCGGCTTTGACGGACCAGGCGTTGGCCTTGAGGCTCATTCACCTGTTGCGTTCCAAGGGGAACTTGAGGGAAGCTGACGTTTCGATCCTGCTTTCCAAGTATCTGGCGACCGATGACGAAGTAGCCAGCCGCCCTTGCAGCGATCGTCTGTGAAATAGCCTCTCACGGCGTTTGGCGTGGCGACCGCTCTGGCATAGAATTCAGATATGTCGTTGGTTTCTTATGCCATGGAGGCGTCAAACTCGCGGGGAAGGCGTTATCCCGAGGCGGCGCATGCTTACCGCAATGACTATGTAAGAGACCGCGACCGTGTGATTCACTCGCGGGCATTTCGGCGCCTGGAAGCGAAAACCCAAGTCTTCACCACGAGGTTTTCCGATCACTTCCGCAATCGCCTCACCCATACGATCGAGGTTACGCAAATTGCCCGCACTGTGGCGGGAACGCTCGGCCTCAATGCCGATTTGGCCGAAACGCTGGCACTGGTGCATGACATCGGGCATCCGCCGTTCGGCCATGCCGGCGAACGCAAACTGGACTCGCTATTGCGTTCGCTCGGCGGCCGTTTCGACCACAATCTTCATGCCCTTCATATTGTGGATCAGTTCGAACTCAGCTACCTGGATTTTGCGGGGCTCAACCTGACGTTCGAAGTCCGCGAGGGCATCGTCAAGCATTCTCGCGACTATGACGAAGCGAAGTATCCTGAACTGGCCGAATTTCTGCTCGACCGGCGTCCGCCCCTGGAAGCTCAGTTGATTAATTTTGTCGATGAGATTGCCTATAACACGGCGGACCTGGATGACGGCTACGAATCCAAGCTGCTGAATATCGAAGCGATTTGTTCCGATGTCCCGATGTTCGCGGAAATCTACGAAGAGGTGCAACGCAGCTACCCGCGCGGTCTGGAGAAATTAAAATTCAATGCCGCGATCCGCGGGATTCTGAATCGCCTGGCAACCGACCTGATTGAGAATACGCGGGCGCAGGCGGTTGCGTCCGGAGTCAGCAGTGTTGAGGACGTGCGGCGGTGGCCGCACCGCCTGGCGGGATTCAGTTCGCAGGTCGGCTCACAAAATGCGGCGCTGAAGAGATTCCTGCTGCAGCGCCTCTACAATCATCCAGCCATTGTGATGGACCGCGAGCGTTCGGTGGAAGCGCTCGGGCAATTGTTCGAATACTACCTGGCCCATCCGGAAGCCATGCCGAAGTCTTACGCCGAACGGGCGATCAAGGGGGAGGCCAATCGCGTCGTCTCCGATTACATCGCCGGGATGACCGATCATTTCCTCCTGCGCCAGCACCAGGATCTGCTGGGGGCGAACTCGGCTACGGCGACCCATTAGCCCCCCCGATCCCCCGGCAGGAAGACGTAGCACGCTCACTTTCGGGCTTATCTGTTTCGAACAAACTCTGCGTAACCGTCCGGTAGCTTCCTTGACATCACTGGGTTGGGACATATAATGGATTTTAGTGGGAGTGTCGGGGACTCCCGGGAATCAAGGCAAAACGAATGTTCCTGGACGTCAAAGAGCTAGCCGCCCGTAAGATTCGCATACGAAAGAGTTATGCGCCCGGTACGGTTGATTACCACACTGGCGATTTCCGGCAGTCGGAGCCTCTTGAGGTCCGCGCGACGGCCGAGTTGCTCGAAGGCCAGATACGCGTTACCGGTGAGTTGCACACGCGGCTGGAAATGAACTGTGCGCGGTGCCTGGAGCCCGTGAGCGAAGACGTTAGCCGGGAGTTTGACCTGTTTTACCGGCCCGTCTCCACCATGACCAAGGAAGAAGAAGAGCGGCTGAAGCTGGACGATACGGAAATTGCGTTTTTCGAAGGGGAAGGGCTATTCCTGGCCGACGTTCTGGCCGAGCAAGTCCTGCTGGCGCTACCCATGAAAGCCATCTGTCGCAGCGACTGCAGGGGGCTATGCCCGCAGTGCGGCGTCAACCTGAATAACGAGGAATGCCGCTGCGAAGTCCACGTCACCGACCCGCGAATGGCGCCCTTGGCGCGTCTGAAGCAGGACTGGCTCAAAAAGCAATAGTAGAAATCAGGGAAACACACTAGAATGCCCCATTCGATCCGGGGTCAAGAGAAGGAGTTTGCATGCCCAATCCAAAACGACGCCACTCACACGCTCGTAAGAACAAGCGGCGCGCGCACGATTTCCTGACTGCGCCCGCGCTGGCGAAGTGCCCGAACTGCCATGAAATGAAGCAGCCTCACCAGGTTTGCCCTCATTGCGGCGTATATAAGGGCCGGGAAGCTGTGGACATCAAGGCCTGACGCCGAAAAGCTCGCGGCGCCCTGTATAGGGTTCCGCTGGAGATCTGGATGATCACCATCGCAGTGGATGCCATGGGGGGAGATCACGCACCGCGACCCGAGGTAGAGGGAGCGGTTGCAGCGGCGCGCGAATTTGGCGTCCGCATCCTGCTGGTAGGCCTTGCTCCGGAAATCAAGCGCGAGCTTGCGAGGCATCCCCATCGCGGGTTGCCCATCGAAATCGTTCCTGCGAGCGAAGTCATCACGATGACCGACTCGCCTTCGCACGCGTTTCGAAAGAAAAAGGACAGCTCGGCGCACGTGGCCACGAAGCTGGTCCGCAATGGTCAGGCTGAAGGCTTGGTGAGCGCAGGCAATACGGGAGCAGTGATGGCCGTCGCCCGCTTTGGCCTGGGCACGCTTCCTTCGGTGGATAAGCCGGCGCTGGCCGCTCCGTTTCCCACTTCGCGTGGCGGGACAGCGGTCCTGCTGGACGTCGGCGCCAACGTCGACTCCAAAGCCGCGCACCTGTTGCAGTTTGCGGTGATGGGAGAGATATACTACCGGGCGATCTTTGGAACCGCGCGACCGAAGGTGGCGTTGCTGTCGATCGGCGAAGAGGAAATGAAGGGTAATGAATTGACGCGTGAGGCGCATGCGCGCCTGAAACAATCCGCGCTGAACTTTGTGGGAAATGTCGAGGGCCGCGAAATCTTCGGCGGCACGGTGGATGTCATCGTTTGCGACGGATTTATCGGGAACATCGCCCTGAAAATCAGCGAGGGGGTCGCGCAGCATATCGTCGCCTTGCTGAAAGACGCCCTGCAGAGTACTTTGAGCTCGCAGGTGGGCTATGTCCTGTCTCGCAAGGCGTACAAGAACTTTCGAAAGAAAATTGACTACTCGGAATACGGTGGCGCGCCTTTGCTGGGCGTACGCGGCGTAACGATCATCGGGCATGGAAGTTCGAATGCCCACGCCATCAAGAATGCCATCCGGGTGGCGATGGAATTGGTTCGCGGCGGGGTCAACGAAAGAATCGAGCAGGAGCTTTCCTCGCTTCCAGTCGCTGTGGAAGCCTAAGCAACGAAACGGCGGTTCATTCAATGGGAAAATTAGCATTTTTATTTCCGGGACAGGCTTCTCAGTACCCGGGCATGGGCAAAGACCTGGCCGATAAGTTCCCGGCGGCTCGGCGTGTGTTTGATGAAGCGGACAAGGCCCTTGGGTTTTCCATATCGGAGGTGTGCTTCACGGGCACCGAAGAAGCCCTGAAGCAGACCGCAAATACTCAGCCGGCCATTTTGACGGTTTCGGTGGCCGCTTGCCGCGTGCTGGAAGAGAATGGCGTGCGTCTCGATTTTGTCGCCGGACATAGCATGGGCGAATTTTCCGCGCTGGTAGCCGCAGGCGGATTGGAATTTGCCGATGCCGTGCGCCTGGTGCGGAATCGTGGCGCCTACATGCAGACCGCAGTGCCGGACGGAATCGGCGCGATGGCGGCCATCATGGGACTGGCGCCTGCGCAAGTTGCGGATATTTGCCGTAAGGCCGCCAGTGGTCAGGTGGTCGCGCCAGCGAATCTAAATTCCCCAGAGCAGACCGTGATTTCGGGGCATGCGGAAGCAGTGAAGCGGGCCGTGGAGATGGCTTCCGCGGGAGGCGCCAAGCGCGCCGTGATGCTTGCTGTGTCCGCGCCGTTTCATAGTCCCCTGATGCTGCCGGCGCAGCAGAAACTAGAAGCTGACCTCCGCGCCGTGACATTCCATCCCTTGCGCGTGCCGCTGGTGAACAACGTGGATGCGGAAGTCATCACCGACGGCGACGAGGCTCGCGAATCGCTGATTCGTCTGGTGACTCTGCCAGTACGATGGGAAGAGTCGGTTCGAGAACTTATCGATCAGGGAGTGAATACGTTTGTCGAAGTGGGACCGGGACGCGTGCTTACAGGGCTTTTGCGGCAGATCGATCGCTCGGTTCATGTGTTCAATGTTGAGGATGAAAAGTCACTTCGCGCGACACTGGAGAAGTTGGCGCAGGCGCAAAGCGAGGCGGCCGAGGTGTAACGTGGCACAGGTTTCAACCTGTGCGGGTTTGGGTTTCTCTAAAGTACTGAAACCAAATGAGCACAGACTGAAGTCTGTGCTACTGAATACCATCCATGTTCAGCCTAAAAGATAGAGTTGCGCTGGTAACTGGCGCTTCCCAGGGGATCGGGCGCGCTACGGCGCTTGCACTCGCGCAGGCGGGCGCGCGCGTGGTGGTTGCCGCGCGGAATGCCGACAAATTGGCCGCCGTTGTCGCGGAAATTTCCGGTGCCGGCGGCGAAGCGCTGGCGATTCCCATGGACGTGGCCGACGCTCAACAGATCAAAGACGGGTTTCGCAAGGCGATTGAAAAATTTGGGAAGCTGGACATTCTCGTGAACAATGCGGCGATTACGCGCGATGGGTTGGCAGTTCGCATGAAGGCCGATGATTGGGACGCGGTGCTGCGGACTAATTTAACCGGGGCGCATTGGTGCGCACAGCAGGCCATGTCTGTGATGATGCGCGCACGGTACGGCCGGATTATCAACGTGACTTCCGTCGTAGCCGAAACTGGAAACGCGGGACAGGTGAATTACGTGGCGGCAAAAGCGGGATTGATCGGTTTGACACGGGCCCTCGCCACGGAAATCGCTTCGCGCAATATCACAGTGAATGCGGTTGCGCCGGGCTTCGTCGTTTCTCCTATGACCGACCCGTTGCCACAAAATGTGAAGGATGCCTTGCTCGCAAAAATTCCACTGGGTCGCATGGGAACTGACGCGGAGATTGCCGCAGCGATCGTATTCCTTGCCAGCGAAGAGGCGGGATACATTACTGGCGCTGTTCTCGATGTGAACGGCGGCTTGCGCATGGGATAGATGAGTCGCCGCGATTCACGCGCAATCGGCACAGTTGTTGCGGAAAAGCTTCGAAAGAAGTGAGAGTTAAGTTGACCTTGGGCAAAGCGATACATAGAATATGCGGGGCCTAAATTTCAATACACGAAGCGGTTTGAACTACGTCACACGAAGCCGCGCATAGCGAACAGCGGAGGCAAAACAGAATGGCAAGTGTAGATGAGCGGGTAAAGCAGATTATCGTCGAGCAACTGGGAGTGGATGAGGGCGAAGTGACGCCCACCGCTTCCTTTGTGGACGATCTGGGCGCGGATTCCCTGGACACGGTTGAACTCGTCATGGCCTTTGAAGAGGCCTTCGGGATCGAAATTCCCGACGAGGATGCCGAGAAAATAGCTACGGTAAAAGACGCTGTCGAGTACATCACCAAGCACGGCCCCAAGAAGTAGTTTGCCGGCCGCCGAATTGCCATCGGGAGAATTTCTGATTTGAGCCGTCGGGTCGTAGTAACGGGTGTCGGTTTAGTCTGCGGTCTGGGGATCGGCACCGATGAAGTGTGGAAGAACCTCCTGGCGGGGAAGAGCGGCGTTCGCTCCATTACTCATTTCGACACCACAGGCTTCGACTGCACCATCGCCGGCGAAGTCCGCGATTTTGAGCCTTTGCACTGGGTCGAGAAAAAAGAGCTCAAGAAGATGGGGCGGTTCATCCAGGTCGCGCTGGCGGCGACCGACTTCGCAGTGCGCATGGCGGATATGAAGGTTACGCCGGATACGGCCGAATCGACCGGCGTGTACGTGGCCAGCGGCATCGGCGGATTCGACGTCATCGAACGCGAGCATTCGAAACTGCTTCAGGGCGGCCCCGGACGCATCTCCCCATTTTTCATTCCCGCGGCAATTATCAATCTGGCCTCCGGGCATATTTCCATCCGCTACGGCGCAAAAGGCCCGAATTCGGCGACGGCGACGGCTTGTTCGGCATCGGCGCATGCAGTCGGGGATTCCTTTCGTCTGATCCAGCACGGCGACGCCGAAGTGATGATCTGCGGCGGCGCGGAAGCGGCCATCACCCCGATGGGTGTGGGCGGATTCGCCGCGATGAAGGCGCTCTCCACGCGGAACAGCGAACCCGAACGGGCGAGCCGTCCGTTCGATGCCGAGCGCGACGGATTCGTGATCGGCGAAGGCGCGGGAATTCTCGTGCTCGAATCGCTGGAATACGCGCAACGGCGCGGCGCTAACATTCTGGCTGAGATTTCCGGTTACGGAATGTCGGGTGATGCACACCACATCACCGCTCCCGCGGAAGATGGCGACGGCGCATACCGCGTGATGCGCGCGGCCATTCGCAACGCCCAAATCGAGCCGGAACAGATCGGCTACGTCAACGCCCATGGCACTTCGACGCCGCTGGGCGACGCCATCGAAACTCGTGCCATGAAGCGGGTCTTTGGCGAGCACACAAAAAAAATTGCCGTTAGCTCGACCAAGTCCATGACCGGACACCTGCTCGGCGGCGCGGGTGGCCTCGAAGCCGGCATTAGCGTGCTGGCCCTGCGCGATCAGGCGTTGCCTCCCACGATCAATCAGGAAAATCCAGACCCGGAATGCGATCTCGACTATGTGCCGAATCACATGCGAAAAGCCGATGTCGAATACGCGCTTTCGAACTCATTTGGGTTTGGTGGAACCAACGCCGCTTTGTTATTCAAGCATTGGGCATCCCGCTAAGTTAAGCGCGACGTAAAAGGGGGCAGCGTGAAGATTGTAGTCTGCATCAAGCAAGTTCCCGCCAAGGATGCTCCCCTCGCGATTGTCGATGGCGGCTGGATCCGTGAAACCGACATCGGATTTGAAATGAACGAGCCGGACAGCTTCGCGCTCGAGGAAGCCCTGCGCCTGAAGGAAAAACATTCCGGCGAAGTCATCGCCGTGTCGATGGGCCCGGACCGCGTGAAGCAGACGATCAAAGAAGCGCTCGCCAAAGGGGCCGACCGCGCAATTCATATCGCCGACGATAAGGCGTACACGCTCGATCCTTTGGGCGCGGCAAAATTGCTGGCCGCTGCGATCGAGCGCGAGAAGCCGGACCTGGTCCTCACCGGATTGCAGAGCGATGACAACGGCTTTGGGCAGACAGGCGTGTTGCTCGCAGAATTGCTTAAGCTGCCCCACGCGACGCTCATTATGCAGATCGATGTGCAGGGCGATCGCCTGCGCTTGAAGCGCGAGCTCGAGGCCGGCTGGTTCCAGTGGGTCGAGCTTCCGCTTCCTGCACTGCTCACAATTCAATCCGGCATAAACAAGGTTCGCTACGCAACGCTGAAGGGCATCATGGCGGCCAAGAAAAAAGAAATCGCAACGATTACGCGCGAGTCGCTGGGCATTCCGAATGAGCCCACGCAGCGCATCGAGCGGATTTACGTGCCGTCCAAAACCAAGAAGACGGAATTCTTGACCGGCACGCCGAAGGAAGCCGCCACAAAGCTGCTGGAAAAACTGAAGCACGAAGCGCGAGTGCTGTAATCCGGACATGCCGACGATGAACATCCTCCTGATTACCGAACAGCGCGACGGGAAGTGGAACAGCGCGGCGTTTGAAACATTGGCCGCTGCGCAGTTGATTGCCGAAGAAACGAAAGGCCGCCTCACTGTAATTGTCATCGGTAAGAATGTCGCGACGTTGGCCGATGAGCTTGCCGCAAAAAAGCTCGATGAAGTGCTGCTCATCGAACATGATCTGCTCGCAGCCTATACTCCGGACGGATTTACTTTGGCGCTGCAGCAGGCGATCGCGCAGGTGAAACCGGATTTAGTTTTACTGCCGCACACGTATCAGGTGCGCGATTTCGCGCCGCAACTTGCGGCATCGCTCGGCAAGGGAATGATCGGCGATTGCGTTGCGTGCCGATACGAAAATGGAAAACTGATTTTTGTCCGCCAGATGTTTCAGGGCAAGACCGTGGCGGACGTGGTATTCGAAGGCGCGTCGCCGTGGTTCGCGACATTTCAGGCCGGAGCGTTTCGCGCGGATTTGGTTGCGCAAGGCGCATCCAAGGCGACGGTTACTGCATTGCAAGTCGAACTGAAGCCGGCACAGATTCGCACCAAGCCGCTGGAGATTTTCCGCGAAGCCAAGCAGGCCGTGGACCTGACGCAAGCGCCGATTATCGTCTCGGTCGGACGCGGTATCAAAGCGCCGGAAAATATCCCCATGGCGGAGAAACTTGCGAAACTTCTGGGCGGCGAACTCGCGGCCTCGCGCCCCATCTGCGACGAAGGTTGGCTGCCGATGGACCGCCAGGTCGGAAGCTCCGGGCAAACGGTTGCCCCTAAACTTTATCTGGCGCTGGGAATCAGCGGCGCCATCCAGCACGTGGTGGGAATGAAGGGATCGCGCGTCATCGCCGCAATCAACAAAGACCAAAATGCGCCGATTTTCGAAGTCGCCGACTATGGCATCGTCGGCGACATTTTCGAAATTGTTCCCGCGCTTACCGAAGAACTCGAGAAGAATAAATCCACTTGAACTGCTGGTCATAAACGGCAGGAAGTACCATGTCGCTCGAAAATTATAAAATTGTGGTCTATCGGCAATGCGAAAGTTCCTGGGTGGCGGAAATTCCTGCCATTTCCGGATGCTACGCGTTGATGCCGACTCGCGAGCAGGCATTGTCGGAGCTGAACATTGTTTTCGAAATGATTTCCACGGAGTACAAGGAAAAGGGCCTCGCGCTCCCAGTCGATACAACGGAAATCTTAGATGCCTAGCTGCGCAGTGCGCGCGGGCCTCATCGGTTTCGGCCTGGCCGGACAGGTATTTCACGCTCCACTTATCCGTGCTGTGCCTGAATTTGAACTGGCCTGCATCCTGGAACGCCACGGCACGCTCGCAGCGCAGAAGTATCCCGGCGTTCGCGTTATGCGGACCATCGACGAACTTCTGGAAGACGAGCAGATTCGCTTGTGCGTGATCGCCACGCCAAATCTCTCTCATTTCGATCTGGCGCAGCGCTGCCTGCTGGCCGGTCGCGATGTGGTCATCGACAAGCCCTTCACGACGACCTCCGAGGAAGCCAGAACGCTGATTCAGCTGGCGGAGGAGCGCGGGCGGCTGCTGACCGTTTTCCAGAATCGCCGCTGGGACGGAGATTTTCTTACTGTTCGAAAGCTGATTGCCTCCTGTTCGCTCGGGCGCATCGTGTCCTTCGAATCGCATTACGACCGTTTCAGGCCTGTGCCGAAAGTCGGTACGTGGCGCGAACGCGGCGAACCGGGCGGCGGCGTCCTGTACGATCTCGGCTCTCACATCATCGATCAGGTCTTGCTGCTGTTCGGCACGCCCAGGGCCGTCAATGCGGATGTTTTCGCCGAGCGGGAAGGCTCTCTAGTGGACGATGCGTTTCTGGTTCGGTTCGAATATGGCGATATGAGGGCGATTATGCGCTCCACCATGCTTGCCGCTGCGCCCGGTCCCCGGTTCATTATTCACGGGACAAGAGGATCCTTTGTCAAGTACGGTTCTGACGTGCAGGAGCAGGCGCTTCGCCAATGGAAAAATCCGTCCGCGCTGGATTGGGGCGAGAATCCTGAATCGGAATGGGGCACGCTTTATTTGCCGAATAGCGAAACTACTCTGGCGCAGAAGGTTAAGACGGAGGCGGGTGACTATCGCTGTTTCTATGAGAATGTGCGCGATGCTCTACTGAGGGGCGCGCCGCTCGCCGTTCCGGCTCGGGAGTCGTTGCTGACGATGCGGGCTATTGAGCTGGCTTTGCGGAGTAGCCGGGAGAGGCGGAGTGTGGATTGGGTGGATTGATAGTTTCCAATGCTGCTTGGGTTTGTCGCTTGGACTAAAACCAAAGGCGCACAGACTGAAGTCTGTGCTACTTGTTCGCGGTCACCTGATCCGCGCGGCGTAGTTCCGGGAAGCACCACGCCCACAGACCGGTCACAAGCAGAGTTCCGATTCCTCCGAAGACGACTGCCGGTACTGTGCCGAACCATTGCGCCGTCAGGCCGGATTCGAATTGGCCGAATTCGTTCGATGCTCCTATAAAAATCATTTCTACTGCGTTTACGCGGCCGCGCATCTCGTCCGGGGTGGAGAGTTGCACCAGCGACGCGCGAATCACTACGCTTACCATGTCCAGCGCGCCGACGATTACCAGCGCCAGCATGGAGAGAATCAAACTTTTCGAGATGCCGAAGAGAATGGTGAACACTCCGAATCCTGCCACGCAGCACAGCATCGTCGCGCCGACGTGGCCGCGCAACGGGCGGTGAGCTAGCAGGACCGCCATGCTGACCGCGCCGATGGCCGGAGCGCTGCGCAGAAGGCCTAGTCCCCACGGCCCGGTCAGGAGAATTTCGCGCGCATAGACTGGAAGCAGCGCGATGGCTCCACCCAGCAGCACGGCGAATAAATCGAGTGAGATGGAGCCCAGCACAACTTTTTTCTTTCGAATGTAGTGGAGACCCGCCAGGACGGTCTTTATGCTGAATTGCTCGCGTGGCCTGGCCTTGGCGCGCAGCCGAATTCGAAACGTGGAAACAATCGCACTGATTGCAGCGAGCATCGCGAGCGCGTACACCGCGCTGGGCCCTTTCGAAAGTGCATAGACCACGCCTCCCATGGAAGGTCCCAGAATGATCGCGGTTTGAAACACTGAGCCGTTCCATGCCACAGCATTCGGGAAATCCTCGCTGGGCACGATTTGCGGCAACAGCGCCCTGCTCACCGGGCCGTTCAGCGAGCGAACGATGCCGATCAGCACCACAACGGCGTAGATGGGATAAATCGCGTGTGTTGCGCGCAAAGAGGTAAATAGCAACAGGCCGGAGCAAACAGCAAATCCCACGTAGCAAACAATCAGCAGATTGCGGCGATCGTAGCGGTCGGCCGCGTGGCCGGAGACGAGAAACAGCAGTATTCCCGGCAGAAACTGCGCCAGCCCGACCAATCCCAAATCCAAGGGGCGCTTGGTGATTTCATAAATTTGCCAGCCGACAGCGACCGATTGCATTTCCAGCCCCGCAACGATGAAAAAGCGCGCCAATTGATACCGCGCGAAGTCGGGATATTTGAATGCGGCGCGGCCGGCGCGGGAGGGACTGCTCGAATCGGACATCGCCGATTACTTTGCCACAGTTCTCGGGATTCCACGAGAGTCCGGGAGGGGGTCATGGGACATCTAATATCGGTGACTGGTGGTTCGCTTGCCCTGAGCTTGGCGAAGGGTGAATCGTGACCGGATGGCGCAAAAACTGGAGGACACGTATTATTATAATTTGCGGGTGAGTCGCAGTCCGGTTCAGTGTGACAAATCGAGAGAGGAAATCATCGCACATGGCGAATGCTTTTATCTGTGAGGGTATCAGAACTCCTATCGGGCGTTATGGCGGCGCGCTTTCGCAGGTCCGCACCGACGATTTGGCTGTGCTCCCGCTGAAGAATCTGAAGGAACAATTCGCGAAGAGCGACTGGGAAACGATTGATGAAGTCATCTTCGGCTGCGCGAACCAGGCGGGCGAAGACAACCGGAACGTCGCGCGTATGGCCTTGCTGCTCGCGGGCATTCCATTCAGCGTGCCAGGCGTGACTGTGAATCGCCTTTGCGGCTCCGGCATGGAAGCCGTCGCGGTGGCGTCGCGCGCGATCGTCGCGGGAGAGATTTCTCTGGCGATTGCGGGCGGCGTGGAAAGTATGAGTCGCGCGCCTTTTGTGATGCCGAAGGCGACTTCGGCTTTCTCGCGCACCGCCGAAATTTACGACACCACCATCGGCTGGCGTTTCGCCAATCCATTGATGGTGAAAATGTACGGCACCGCGTCCATGCCGGAGACCGGGGAAAACGTCGCCGAAAAATATAAAGTGGATCGCGCTTCGCAGGACCTGTTCGCTTTCCGCTCGCAACAAAAAGCTTCGGCGGCGCAGATGACGGGAATCCTCGCTGAAGAAATCGTGCCCGTGAATATTCCCGGCCCCAAGGGCAGCGTCAAGACCGTATCCGACGATGAGCATATTCGGCCGGACACCACGCTCGAGGCGCTGGCAAAATTGCCAACGCCATTTCGCCAGGGTGGCACCGTGACTGCAGGAAATGCCTCCGGAGTGAACGACGGAGCCGCTGCGATGTTTGTGGCTTCGGAAGAAGCTGCAGCGCGATTCGGATTGAAACCCATTGCGCGAATTCTCGGTTCGGCTACGGCGGGCGTGGAGCCGGATTACATGGGCATCGGTCCGATCTATGCCGTTCGAAAGCTGCTGGCGCGATTAAAAATGTCGATGGCGGATGTGGATGTGTTTGAATTGAACGAAGCGTTCGCTTCGCAGTCGCTGGCGGTTACGCGCGAGCTTGGTTTGCCGGATGACAGTGAGAAGGTGAATCCTAACGGCGGCGCTATTGCTATTGGGCATCCGCTGGGGATGAGTGGGGCGCGGCTGGTGTTGACTGCGTCCCGGCAGATTCAGCGTGTGAAGGGCCGGTATGCTTTGGCTTCTATGTGCATTGGGGTGGGGCAGGGGATTGCTATTATGCTGGAACGGGTCTAGGGAATAAAACCAAAGGCGCACAGACTGAAGTCTGTGCTACTTAAGGCTCATTGCCCTTTCATCCTTGCTACGCACGTTTCAAGATGCTTGTGCATTTCTTCTGCTGTGTCGTGGTGGATTCGGCCGTGGCCTGGCAGGACCCATTCGAATCGGTATGCTAGCAGTTTTTCCATTGAGCGCGTTTGTTCCGGCCACGAGTTCCAGCAGGCATCGCGGAATGCCGTCAAGGTCTTGCGCTCAGGCGACCACGCCAGATGGTCGCCTGTAAATAGCACTTTGTTGCGATAGAGGAGCACCTGATGCCCGCGTGTGTGGCCCGGCGTGGGGATTGACAACAGATCGTCGTCGATACGGAGTGGATCGATTCCTGTGGTTACTCGCTCGATGCCTAGCGCTGCGGCGCCGTCCGCCTGGTGCATCATGCGCGGGCAATGAAAGTACGCGGCAAATTTGGCATGGTCGGCGATGTCGTCGACATGTGAGAGGTACATGAGGCTCACGCCGCCCATCTGCTCGATGCGCTTCACAAAGGGAGCCGTAAATCGCGGCGAATCGACCAGGACGTTCCCACCTTGCTCCGGCGGACGGACGATCAGATAAGCCCACGCGCCGAAGCTCGATTCCGACGTGAACCCACAGAAGTAAACTTCATCCACAACGTGGATGGGAAACGCCTGGACTCCCTGGAGCGCGCTGCGGCGGGAAACTGTTCCGATGGAAGCGGTCGGGCAGGCAACGAGTGCCATGAAGGCTCGATGCTGCTCGCCGGGATTTTGCGGCTGATGGTAAACGCTGGACTGGCCCCCGTGATCGCGGAAGCTTGCGGGCGCGATCTGACGGCACGCATCGCAATCGATGCATGTGGAGTCCACGAAGAAATCGCCGGCAACATTTTCTGTCAGGCGTTTGTCAATTTGCGCCATGAGGGATTAGATTCCGTTTGGCCATGCAAAGTCGCGGGTAACTGCTATTTCATCACGACGGCATGACTAAATACGAAAATACCTTATAATCCCTACTCTTCCTAAGGAATGAAGTCAGCGACCGTATCGGGGCCGAAAATAGGTCCCTCACCCGAGGTGATGCAGTGGCGGCGAAATCGAAGAAATTGAAAACTAAAACCAGCAGCAAGACAAAGCCCGTGAAGGTGAAGCCGGGGCCAAAAAAACTAAAAATTGTACTGGCGGGCTTTGGCACTGTTGGGCGCTCGGTTGTGAAGCTGCTGATCGACGACGCGAATAGTCCTTTTGAGCTGACCCATATTTTCAATCGCAATGTCGAGCGGAAGAAGGTCGATTGGGTGCCGTACAGCGTGCGCTGGACCGAAGACATCGACGACTTGCTTTCCTCCGATGCGGATATTTTTATCGAGCTCACCGGTGGCATCGACCCCGCCGGTGACTGGATTCGCAAGGCGTTGTGCGCGGGCAAGTCGGTGGTTACGGCAAACAAACAATTGATTGCCGAAAGCATGGCGGAGTTGCAGAAGCTGGCCCGCGAGTCCGGAAAGCGGCTTGAATTCGGAGCCTCGGTGGCGGGGGGGATTCCTGCGATCATCGGCATTCAAGAGGGCCTTTCCGGGGATCGCCTGAACAGAATCGCCGGCGTGTTCAATGGCACCTGCAACTTCATCCTGACCAAAATGGAAGCGACCGGCGCGAGTTTCGAATCCGCCTTGAAGGAAGCGCAGGAATTGGGCTTTGCGGAAGCCGATCCAACCAACGATGTGGAGGGCTACGACGCGCGCGCCAAACTGGTGATCCTCGCGCAAGCCGGTTTGCGCGTACAAGTGCGCAGCGAACAAATCCCGTGCTGGCCGATCTCCTCTGTCGAGGCCGTGGACTTTGCCTACGCGCGTGAACTGGGCTGCACGATTCGGCAGATTTCGCTGGCCAAGAAAGAAATCGAAGACGACGCCATGAGCATTCGCGCTTTCGTGCGCCCCGCGCTGGTTCCCACTTCTTCCTTGGTCGCGCACGTCGAGGGCAGCAAAAATCTGGTGATGGCGACAGGCCAATATGCCGGACAGATGGTCTTCTCTGGATTCGGAGCAGGCGGAGATCCGACGGCCGTAGCGGTGATCTCCGATCTATATTCCATCCTGCGCAATGGGCCGCCGTCGCCAAATAGTGTGTCCGTCCCTGTGGACACCCCGAAGGAAGTAAACGGGGCGTTCACTGCGCCATATTACCTGCGTTTCGTCGTGAAAGATCGTCCCGGAATTCTGGCGGGAGTGGCGACCGTGCTGACCAGGTATGGAATCAGCATCGACGCCGTTCTGCAGCGCCCCGGATATCCTCATTCCGCGCTGCCGTTCATCATTACACTGGAGACATGCACCAGCGCGAACCTGGGCCGCTCACTGCAGGAAATTAATCGGCTTGAATTCCACGTCGAACCGGTCCTTTGCATGCCCATTCTCATGGATTAGGTTTGATCATTCGACAGCGCCCGCGCCGCCAAACACCCGTGCAAAATTCTTGTGCTGAAACGCACCTCTTCGCATCTAATCATGAACATGCGCACATTGGGGAGTGGCGGCATGCGGGACAAATACCCTAAGATGGGCAATCAATGAGAATGGCGGGCGGATTCGGAGGCATGGGGTCGCCGCGAGGCATGTCTGCTCGCGCGGAGAAAGGGCATAGCGCAAAGGCGGGCCGGGAGACGGCCACGCTTTCGGGCAAGAAAAAAGTTTCACGCCTCCTGGATCAACTGCCGGAGGTGTGGGCCCTGATACGTCCGCGCCGCGGCTTGCTCACCGTGGGCATGGTCCTGATGGCCATCAATCGTGTTTCCGGCCTGGTGCTCCCCGCCTCGACGAAATATCTGTTCGACAACGTTTTTATTCATCACCAAACCGGACTGTTGAAGTGGCTGGTGGGAGCGGTCCTGCTGGCCACGCTGGTTCAAGGGGTTACCTCCTACACGCTCACGCAGACGCTTTCGAAAGCCGCGCAAAGGATGATCACAGACCTGCGGCGCAAAGTGCAGGAGCACGTCGGGCGGCTGCCGGTGGCCTACTACGATTCGAACAAGACCGGTGCGCTGGTCTCGCGCATCATGAGCGACGTGGAAGGCGTTCGAAACCTGATCGGCACGGGCCTGGTGGAGTTTTTGGGCGGCTTGCTGACCGCAGCGGTCGCGTTGTTCATGTTGCTGCGCATCAGTCCGTTGATGACCGGTTTGGCGTTCGCGCTGCTTGTGGCGAGCATGCTTGGATTGCGGAAAGCGTTCGGCGTGCTGCGGCCGATCTTCCGCGAGCGTTCGAAAATCAATGCCGAGGTCAGCGGACGGCTGACGGAATCGCTCTCCGGCGTGCGCGTGGTGAAGGGCTATCACGCGGAGGAGCGCGAGCACGATGTGTTCACCAAAGGCGTGCAGCGCTTACTCGACAATGTGCTGAAGTCGCTGACAACGATGTCAGTGATGAGCCTCTCAACGACGGTTCTGGGCGGAGTCGTCAGTGCGGTGGTCATGTTCGTTGGCGGACATCAGGTGCTTACGGGCAGGATCACACCGGGCGACTTCATCAGCTATACCGCGTTCCTGGCATTCATGATCGCGCCCGTGTTTCAAGTTGTGGGCATTGGCACCCAATTGACCGAAGCGGTTGCGGGCCTGGATCGCACGCGCGAAGTCCTGGACGAGCGGCCCGAGGATGAAGACCCGCGTCGCAAGTTCACACTGCCCGATATTGCAGGGGAAGTGATTTTCGATAATGTCAGTTTCGCTTACGAAGTCGGCAAGCCCGTCTTGAAGCAGATCAGCTTCCGCGCCGAGCCCGGCACGGTCACCGCGCTCGTGGGATCGTCCGGATCGGGGAAGTCCACGATTATCGGGCTTGTGGCGGCATTCCATGTGCCGGACGAGGGCCGGATCCTGGTGGACGGTGTGGACCTCGCCACGGTGCGCCTGGATTCCTATCGCACACGGCTGGGCGTGGTGTTGCAGGAGTCTTTTCTGTTTGACGGCAACATCCGCGAAAATGTGGCCTTTTCGCGGCCCTATGCGAGCGAAGAAGAAATCCTGGCCGCCTGCCGGATCGCGCGCGTGGACGAATTCGCCGAGCGCTTCCCGGATAAGTACGAGACGATCATCGGCGAGCGAGGAGTGAAACTAAGCGGAGGCCAGCGTCAGCGCGTCTCCATCGCCCGCGCCATACTCGCCGACCCGCGTATTCTGATTCTTGACGAAGCCACATCGAGCCTCGACTCCGAATCCGAGATGCTCATCCAGGAAGGTCTCTCTCAACTCATGCGCGGGCGCACCACCTTCGTCATCGCGCACCGCCTCTCGACGATTCGCCGCGCCGACCAGATTTTGGTTGTGGAGGCTGGACAAATTGTCGAGCGAGGAACGCACCAGTCGCTCTATGCGGCGAGCGGACGCTATCGCGACCTCTATGACAAGCAACATGGGTTGGAGAGCAATCTGTTTCTACCATCGGGCGAGGGCGAATCTCCCGAAACCGGAGAAACAGATGCGACGGCGGCAACGGATTCAGATCCGGACATGATGCGATTGCTGCGCGACCGCCCCGCATAGGGGAGGAACAAATCGTAAAGCTTCCAGAGATAAATCAGAATGCCTATCGGGAGTTAACGATTTCGAGGTCGGGATTCTCGGCGGCCCGCTGTCGGAGCAATGAGATGAAGGCAGCGCACGAGCGTGGAAGCGTACGGTCGCGGCGATAGACCAGGCCTAATTCGCGCCAGAGTTCCACGTCCGCGATTGGGATCAACTTGACTTCACCAGCGCGAACTTCGGCGCGTGCGAAGCTGGCGCTGATCAGCGAGACACCCAAGCCAGCCGCCACGAAGCACTTGATCATGCCTACGCTGGTTAATTCCATTGTGATTTGCAGTTGCGGCTTGTATGGACGGAAGTGCTTGTCGAGCAACTGGCGCGTGTAGCCGGTTCGTGGAAAAATCAGCGGCTGCTCGGCAATATCTTTCATTCGAACGCTCTTGAGCTTGGCCAAGGGATTGCGCGGATTGACCATCAGCATCACGCGGTCCCGGAAGATCGAATGGATTTTCAGGCTGGGCGACTTGGCAGGCAGCGTGACAATGCCCACGTCGATTGAACCGTCTTCCACCTTTTGCAGCACCTTGTGGCTGAAGTTGCGATAAATGCTGATCTGGACGGCTGGATACATCTGATGGTACTCGGCAAAGATGTCCGGAAGCACGTACAGGCAGGTCGCTTCGTTGGCTCCCAGAGCCAGGACGCCGCGCGGGGTGGTTGCTTTGTCAGCCACGGCGCGCAGGGATTCGCCGCGCATGTTGACCAGACGCACCGCGTATTCGAACAGCGTTTCACCTGCAGAAGTCAGCCGGACGGATTTTCGTCCACGATCGAACAGCTTTTCGCCGTACTCCTGCTCCAGTTGGCGGACCTGGGCGCTAACAGCCGGTTGAGAGCGGAACAGTTTCTGGCCCGCTCGTGAAAAACTGCCAAGTTTCGCAATTTCAATAAATGTTGTAAGTTGATCGAAATCCATAGTTGAAGCGGAGATTATAGCAGAATCAGGTCGCCGGACCGCAAGCAATTCAAAATTTAGATCGGTTCGATAAAAAATGAGGGGGTTCAGGCCAGGGGACAAAAAAGCCAGACCAGTGATAATATAGACACATTCTGCCGGTGCGCGGGAAGCTGGCGGGAGTGTCTAGACTACTGCTTTCATACGGCAGCTACTTTTGCGTTGCGCATATTGCGTGTATAAACTTCGTCGTTGAACAAGTGTCTCTAATGAAGGAGGCCGGGACGCCTGGCAAAGGGATGTTACAGAGTAGTCGGAAGGCAGAAGCGACGACGCCTCCGGACTTTCACCCAGGGGTGCCCGAACGGAATTTTCGGCTAACATGAAGGAAATCTACCCATTTACCGGCTTACCAGCGGCCCAGGGTTTATACCGTCCTGAGCACGAGCATGACGCCTGCGGCATCGGATTCGTAGCCAATATCGAGGGCCGTAAGACACACGATATCGTCCTCAAGGGCGTCCAGATTCTGATTAATCTGGCCCATCGCGGGGCGTGCGGCTGCGATCCGCAGACCGGCGATGGCGCGGGCATTCTGATCCAGATTCCGCACGCCTTCTTCGAGCGCGAAACCAAAAAGCTCGGATTTTCGCTGCCGTCACCCGGCGAGTACGGCGTGGGCATGGTGTTTCTTCCAGTGGATACACAGGATCGATTCCTGTGCGAAGGAATGCTCGAAAAGATTGCCCGGGAAGAGGGTCTCACTGTCCTCGGGTGGCGCGATACGCCGCTCAACGGAAATTTGATCGGGCGGCTGGCGCGCAATTCACAACCGTACATCGAGCAGGTGTTCCTCAAGGGTGCGCCGGGCATGGACCAGGACGCGCTCGAGCGCAAGCTGTACGTTGTGCGGAAGCGCTTGGAATTGACCGTGGCGGAATCGGACGTGAAGGAAAAGGAATTTTTCTACGTTCCGTCTCTTTCGACGCGCACCATCGTATACAAAGGACTGCTGCTCGCGGGGCAGATTACGGATTTTTACAAGGAGTTGCTCGATCCCGAGCTGATCAGCGGCTTGTGCCTGGTCCACCAGCGATTTTCCACCAATACGTTCCCGAGCTGGAAGCTGGCGCACCCCTACCGCTACATTTGCCACAACGGGGAAATCAACACGCTGCGCGGAAATATGAACTGGATGCACGCGCGCCAATCCGTTCTGGCATCGCCATTATTTGGCGACGACATTAAGAAGCTGTTGCCCATTATCACCGCGGGCGGCAGCGACTCCGCGATGCTCGACAATGCCGTCGAGCTGCTGACTCTATCCGGCAGGTCGCTTCCTCATGTGATGTCCATGCTGATTCCGGAAGCGTGGGACCACGATGAAACCATGCCCGAGGACATCAAGGCGTTCTACGAATATCACGCCTCGCTGATGGAGCCATGGGACGGTCCAGCTGCTGTTGCATTTACCGATGGCCGCGTCATCGGCGCCAAACTCGATCGCAACGGGCTCCGGCCCGGCCGATTCGCCGTAACATACGACGGCATGGTGGTTTTGGCCTCGGAAGCAGGTGTGCTGCCCATCAAGCCCGAAGATGTGCGCATGAAGGGAAGGCTTGCGCCCGGCCGCATGTTCCTGGTGGACACCGAAAAGAAGAGCCTGATCACCGATGAAGAGATCAAGAAGCAACTCTCTTCGCGCAAGCCCTACGCGCAATGGCTTAAGGACAACCAGATTACTCTGGATCATCTCCCGAGCCCCACTCACGTGCAGGCTACCGATCATGAAACGCTCCGGATGCGGCAGCGCGCCTTCGGATATACCGACGAGGATTTGAAGACGATTCTTTCGCCCTCCGCGCTGGAGGGGCAGGAACCGGTCGGCTCAATGGGCATCGACACGCCGCTGGCGTGTCTGTCCGACAAGCCGCAGTTGCTGTTCAATTATTTCAAGCAGACCTTCGCGCAAGTGACCAACCCTGCGATCGATTCCATTCGCGAAGGGCTGGTGATGTCGCTCAACACCTATATCGGGAGCGAAGGAAACATCCTCGACGAAACGCCCAAGAATTGCCACACGCTGAAACTTCGCCATCCGGTGATCTCCAACTGGCGGCTGGAAAAATTGCGCCGCGTCAGCTGGGGCGATTTCCTGGCCACCAGTTTGCCGATGCTGTTCCGCGTGAACGGCGGCGACGATAATCTGGAGCAGGCGATCGAGACCCTTTGCCGACGTGCTTCTCTGGCGATCAAGTCCGGTTACACGCTGCTGATTCTTTCCGATCGCGGCGTGGATAAAGAATATGCGCCGATTCCCAGCCTGCTGGCGCTTTCGGCGGTTCACAATCACCTGATTCGGGAAAAGACGCGCAACCAGGTGGCGCTGATCGTCGAATCCGGCGAGCCGCGCGAGGTCATGCACTTTGCCCTGCTGCTTGGCTATGGCGCCAGCGCCGTGAATCCCTATCTGGCGATCGAAACGCTCGAGGATCGTCACCGGGCTGGGGCGTTTCCCGCCGACTACACCTGGGAAAAAGTTTTCAGGAGTTACATGAAGTCGATCGACAAAGGGCTTTTGAAAACATTTTCCAAGATGGGAATCTCCACGCTGCAGAGTTATCAGGGCGCGCAGATCTTCGAAAGCATTGGACTCAATGATGACCTGATCGAGAAATATTTTACCGGCACGTCCTCGCGAATCCAGGGCATCGGGATCGATGTGCTTGCTCGCGAAGCGATGATGAAGCATGAATTTGCGATGGAGCCGCCGAACGAATCCGAAACCGAACTGCGGGTCGGCGGCGAATACCAGTATCGCGTTCGCGGCGAGAAGCACCTGCTGAATCCCACAACGATCAGCAAGCTCCAACACTCCGTCCGGGAGTCGAAATTTGAGACATTTCGCGAATTCGCGGACATCATCAACCAGCAGAACCGCGATCTGCAGATGCTTCGCGGAATGTTTGAGTTCAAGCCCGCCGGCGAAGCGGTGCCTCTCGATGAAGTCGAGCCTGCTTCCGAAATCGTGAAGCGTTTTGCGACCGGAGCCATGTCCTTCGGCTCGATCAGCAAGGAAGCGCACGAGACGCTGGCCATCGCGATGAACCGCATCGGCGGGAAATCCAACACCGGCGAAGGCGGCGAAGACGAAGCCCGTTTCGTGCCCGATGCCAATGGCGACCTGCGCCGCAGCGCGATCAAGCAGGTGGCTTCGGCGCGATTCGGCGTCACCACCAATTACCTGATTAACGCCGACGACTTGCAGATCAAGATTTCCCAGGGAGCTAAACCGGGAGAAGGCGGCCAATTGCCCGGCCACAAGGTGGACGATGTGATCGCCCGCGTGCGCCATTCGATTCCCGGCGTGGGACTAATTTCTCCGCCTCCGCACCATGATATTTACTCGATCGAGGATTTGGCGCAGCTCATCTACGATTTGAAAAGCGTCAATCCCCGCGCGCGCATTTCGGTGAAGCTTGTCGCCGAAGTGGGCGTGGGAACCGTGGCCGCCGGTGTGGCGAAGGCTCACGCCGACGTGATTCTCATCAGCGGTTACGACGGCGGAACCGGAGCCTCGCCGATCAGTTCGATCCGGCATGCGGGTGTGCCGTGGGAATTGGGGCTCGCGGAAACTCAGCAGGTGCTGGTGATGAACGATCTGCGCAGCCGCGTGCGTTTGCAGGTGGACGGCAAGCTGCAAACCGGCCGCGACGTCGCGGTCGCTGCGCTGCTTGGCGCGGAGGAATTTGGCTTTGCTACCACGCCGCTCATCGCCATGGGTTGCATCATGATGCGGAAATGCCACTTGAACACCTGCCCGGTGGGCGTGGCGACGCAGGATCCCGAGTTGCGCAAGAAATTCCAGGGCCAGCCGGAACACGTGATCAATTTCCTGTTCTATGTGGCTGAGGATCTCCGACTGGTGATGGCCAAGCTCGGCTTCCGCAAACTGGACGAAATGATCGGGCGAGTGGATTGCCTGGTCCAGCGGACGGATATCGATCACTGGAAGGCCAAGGGAATCGATCTCTCCTCGGTGCTTTACAATCCGCCGATGCCTCGGCACGTGGGACGCCGCTGCACGCAGGAGCAGGATCACGGCCTATCCGACGCGCTGGACGTGAAGCTGATTGAAAAAGCGAGCGAGGCCATTGAAAAGCTCACGCCCATTTCGCTGGAATTGCCGATTCGAAACGTGCATCGCACTGTCGGCGCACGGCTCAGCGGGGAAATCGCGCGGCGGCACGGCGAGGCAGGGCTGCCGGACGACACCATTCGCATCCAGTTTCACGGCTGCGCCGGGCAGAGCTTTGGCGCGTTCCTTGCGAAAGGCGTGACGCTGACTCTCGAAGGCGAGGCCAACGACTACGTGGGCAAAGGGCTCTCCGGCGGAACCATCATTATTTACCCCCCGCGCAATTCGAAGTTCGTGCCGGAGGAAAACATTCTCATTGGGAACGTCTGCCTCTATGGCGCGACCAGCGGGGAAGCGTACTTCAACGGAATGGCCGGCGAGCGCTTTGCCGTCCGCAACTCCGGCGGTACGGCGGTCGTCGAAGGGGTCGGCGATCATGGATGCGAATACATGACGCGCGGCATGGTCGTCGTGCTTGGCAAAGCCGGACGCAACTTCGCCGCTGGAATGACGGGCGGAATTGCGTACGTCCTCGATCAGTCCGGAGAATTCGCTGCTGAATCCTGCAACCGCACCGATGTGGACCTGGAATCGGTGACCGAGCAGAAGGACATCGACATTTTGCACCGGCTCATTTCCCGTCACGCGGAATTTACCGGCAGCCCGCAGGCCCAGTGGATTTTGAAGCATTGGGAAGCCACGCTGCCGAAGTTCATCAAAATATTCCCGCACGAATACAAGCGCGTCCTGGGGATTCCCCGGATTCCTACCGGGGCGATGATCACCGAAGCCAAGAAACAGGCGCAGGTTCTCGGGCAGGTGACTCGTGGGTAAGGTCACGGGGTTTAAAGAATACTCGCGAGAAACCCCCACGCGCCGCCCGGTCGCCGAGCGCGTTCACGATTATCTGGAAGTCTACGAGCCGTTCCCGGAAGAAAAGGTGCGCGTGCAAGCCGCGCGCTGCATGGATTGCGGCATTCCGTTCTGCCACACAGGGTGCCCCGTCACCAACATCATTCCGGATTGGAACGATTTGGTGTATCGCGATCACTGGAAGGAAGCGATTCGCGTGCTCCACTCAACCAATAATTTTCCGGAGTTTACCGGACGCATCTGCCCCGCGCCGTGCGAAGCGGCATGCGTGCTCGGCATCAATGAGCCGCCAGTCACCATCAAACTGATCGAAAAAACAATCGTCGAGCGCGGCTGGGACGAGGGCTGGATCAAGCCCGAGCTTCCCGAAAAACGCACTGGCAAGCGGATCGCGGTCGTTGGCTCAGGCCCGGCTGGGCTCGCGGCCGCGCAACAACTGAATCGCGCTGGACATGCCGTCGTGGTTTTCGAGAAAGCCGATCGCATCGGCGGATTGCTGCGTTACGGCATTCCCGATTTCAAATTGGAAAAGAAAGTTCTGGACCGCCGCCTGGAGCAGATGACCGCCGAAGGCGTTGAATTTCAAACGCGGGCGCACGTCGGAGGAAACGTTCCCGCGCAGGACCTCCGCAAGGAATTCGACGCCGTGTTGCTTTCCGGCGGCGCGGAAAATCCACGCGACCTGAAAGTGCCCGGCCGGGAACTAAAGGGCATTCATTTCGCGATGGAATTTCTGCCCCAGCAAAATAAGCGCGGAGCCGGAGACGTCATCCCCGATCAGATTCTCGCTACCGGAAAGCGTGTGGTAATTATCGGCGGAGGCGACACCGGCGCGGATTGCCTGGGCACCTGCCACCGGCACAATGCGAAGTCCATCCATCAGTTCGAAATTATGCCCATGCCTCCGGAAAATCGCGCGCCCAGCACGCCCTGGCCGCTCTGGCCGCTGCAATTGCGCACCGAGAGCGCGCATGAAGAGGGTGGAAAACGCGATTGGGCATTGAACACCGCCAAGTTCACCGGCGACGCCAACGGAAACGTCAAGCAGTTGCACGCCGTTCGCGTCGGCCCTCCGCCGAAATTCGAGGCCATGCCGGGCACTGAAATGACGATGGACGTGGACCTCGTGCTTTTGGCGCTGGGATTCACCGGCCCGGTAAAGCAGGGCCTGCTGGAGCAATTCGGCGTAAACCTCGATCCCCGCAGCAACGTCGCGACGAGCACCGACTACATGACTTCTGTGTCGAGCGTTTTTGCAGCGGGCGACATGCGCCGCGGACAATCGCTCGTCGTGTGGGCGATCTCCGAGGGCCGCAAAGCCGCAATCTCCATCGACAAGTACCTTATGGGAAGTTCAAATCTCGCGTAGTTGTTCGATTTCCTAAGGCGGGGCCGCGAAAATTCTGGACATCACGACGGGCCAGCCAACGTGAATTGTTGACTGGCCCGTTTCGCGATCCGATCCATCCGCAAGCAGCGACTTATGCGGACTGCGTTGCAACGCTAATGCGTTTCGTTGCTGCCGCCTTCGGCATCCGAACATCCAAAAAGCCCTCTTTCAGCGTCGCGGTGACTTTCATTACGTTCACTTCGCCGGGTAGTTCCAGAGTCCGATAAATCTCGTCCAGACATTCCTCGGAGTAAACGGCTTCACCCAGTTTGGAATCTTCTCTCGATTCCCGTTTGCCGGTAATCGTTACGCGACGCGGTTCCACGGTGACTTCGATGTCGTTTGCCGTGAAGCCGGGGAGCTCGGCACGGACCACGAATTCACTGTCGGTTTCTTCTATTTTCATGTGCACTGGGTGCAGGAGTTCGCGTTCGGCCTCCAGCCAGTTTCGCGTGTGATTGCCATCGATCCGGCCTTCTTGTTCGAATAACTCGTACGCACGGCGCGAAATGGCATCAAACACATCCATTCGTTCCACAAGGTCCTCAGTCTTGGCGGTTTTTACGGGTGGGCGGGAAGGGGCCGATTGTGTTGCTGCTGCGGATTTCTCAGGCATCGGATCACCTTTTTTGCGAGTAGGCTTTTGGGGGGCGGGGATTTTCTGGCCCATCCGGTGAGTGCGGGCAGAAAATCACCCTCCACACATCATCAAATACCATGAACAGTCTGCAAATGCACGCGAAACCGCAAAACGAATCTCCAGCCCGGGCGCAGCGGCTGTCCGCTTTTCTCCTTACACGGTAATCTCTCTATATGAAAAGTAACCTTATGTGTATAAAAGCGGGACGGCGAATAGAGTCCATCCCAGCAATGCGGCGTTGTTCCATGAATTCGGAAAAGCCGCGTCGAAGGGGCCGGTGTAGCCCTCGACGTTGCAAGGGTCGAGCAGAAAGAGGAGACCATGAACAAAAACACAGCAATAACCATCGCCACAACGCTGGCGGCGGCAACCTCTATGCCAACTTAGCCTACGTCAAGCTCAACACGAGCTAAGTGCCCATTACGGGGACATCGGCGACGCCGGTGCCCGGAAGCTGGCTCATTCAAATCTCCGTCGATACACCCGCGTCCGGAACCATCGGAGTTTTCGATCTCCCCACCGCAGGCTGCACTGGCTCGCCTTCGACCAACACAGTTGGCATCATCACAACGACGACTTCACCGGGGCAAACCGCGTCATTCAACGCCTCCGTTCAGAACGGCATCTGCGTAAAAGCGAGTGCCGCCATAGATTTAGCTGTCGTCTATCAATGAGAGCTGCGCCATCAGCAACATGTCCGGCTTCACTTAGGTTATTTCCACAAATTAGGACACCGCCAACGACTCCAAACATAGTCGTCATTGAGTTTAGCTGCAAATCCCGATAGTCTCGCGGTGGCACAGAAGCGATTCAAGGAATAGAGTAGTAAGGCATAGCAACTGCGGCACAGGGAACGAATCGTTGACCGACAAGCTTCTGCAAATATTTCCCCCGGAAGGCGTCAAGATTGTTCTGACGCTATTTCTGTGCTTTCTCATCGGTCTTGAGCGGGAAGAGCACCGCGCTTCACCTGAGGGCGGAAAACGATACGGCTTTGGCGGTGTGCGCGCGTTTCCGCTGATCGGGCTGATCGGCTATTCGATGGCCCTGCTTTCCGGGAGCGGAATTCTGCCGCTGACGGTTGGATTTGGCGTGATCGGCGCATTTCTTTGGCTCTCGTACCGGCACAAGTTGGAGACTTCTCAGGAACCCGGCGTCACGACGGAATTGTCGGGCCTGGCCACGTATGTGGTTGGAGCATTGGTGTCGCGCGATCAATTCTGGATTGCCACGACTCTCGCGATCCTGGCGATGCTGTTGCTCGAATTAAAGGATTTCTTGGAAAACCTTGCCACCAAAATTCCTGGCGAAGAGATTTTCACTTTCACGAAATTTCTGCTGCTCACGTGCGTCATCCTGCCTATCGTTCCGGATCGCGGCTACACGCCTTTCGACATCAACCCGTTCAAGACCTGGCTGATCGTTGTGGCCATTAGCGGCGTGTCTTACGGGAGTTATTTGCTGGAGAAAGCGTCGAAGGGCCGAGGCGGCGTGCGGCTGGCAGCACTGCTGGGCGGAGCGTATTCCTCCACGTTCACGACGCTCGTCATGGCCAGGCGCGCGAAGTCGGCGAACTCGCCGCACTCCTATGCCGGAGCGATTCTGATCGCATCCGGCGTGATGTATTTTCGATTTCTGGCGCTGATCGGCTTTTTCAATGTTGAACTCATGCGGCACCTTCTGATTCCATTTTTGGTCCTCGGAGTCATCGGTGTGGCGGGCGGGTGGATCTGGTCGGGGTTATCGGAGGGAACCGAAGCGCAAGGCGATGTGGGCTATTTGACAAAAAATCCCCTGGAGCTTGCATCCGCGTTTTTGCTGGCGATTGTGTTTGTCGCGATGGTCGTAGCGACGAATCTGGCGCTTGTGCATCTTGGCCAGGGGGGAATCTTCGGGATGGCTGTGCTCACCGGACTGGCGCCGGTGGACCCGTTCATCATGGATCTCACGCAAACCGCTGGCAAACTGACGTCGATGGGACTGGCCACGGCCGCCGTCGTCGTGGCGGCAGCAAGCAACAATTTTGCGAAGGCGATGATCGCGGTGATCTTCGCCGATTCAAAGACCGGAAAACAAAGTCTGATCTTGATGCTCGGCCTGACCGCGCTGGGTTTGTTACCATTGTTTTGGATCGTGCGATAGGTGCGCAACGCAGGTTCTCAGCAAACCGCATCCCGGCGACCTTCATTCATGGGCCAGATTGTTCGATTGATCGCAATTCTGATTTTAGCCGCAGCGCTGCTGATCCCCATCTGGAGCGCGGTCTTTCCTCCGCTGCTCGACTATCCAAATCATCTGGCGCGCTCGTTCGTCCTCTCCCATCTGAACAGCCCGGAATTCACCTTCGCCAAGTTTTATCGCGCGGACTGGGGAGCGTATCCCTATCTGGGGATGGACGCATCGCTCGCGGTCCTCGGCCGGTTGTTCCCCATCGAGACTGCCGGACGCGTTTTCCTCAGCCTTTGCGTTCTCGCATTGCCCCTCGCGGCAGGGTTTTTCTTGCGGCAGGTGAATCCGAATGAAGATGCGACGGCTCTATGGGCACTGCTGATCGCTTACAATGTATTTTTTCTGGAAGGATTTCTAAATTTTGATCTGAGCCTGGCGGTTGGCTTCGTTGCGCTCGGGCTTTGGCTGCGCTGGCTGGCTAAGAATAATTTCGCGCGATGGATCGCAACCCTCGCAGCCTTTACGTTGTTATATTTCACGCATTTGGTGGGCTTTGCGATTGCAGGGCTAATCGTGGCGGCGTATCTACTGCTCGACCGCAGGGCTCTTCGCGACTGGGTCTGGAGCGGCGCACTGGCGCTGCCGGGCATGGCGTTTTACTTGCATTCTTCACGCATTGGGTTGGGCACCACAAAGATCATCTTTCATGGATACCAGGAAAAGATCGAATCGCTGGGAATGACCATGCATGGCTATTCGCCGACGCTTGATTTGATTGTTCTATTTGCGTTGTGTGCATGGTTTCTCGCCGCATGGTGGCGCAACGCCGAATTTCGCTGGAATGCGAAATGGCTGGCCATTGCGGCATTTCTCTTCGTGCTATTCTGGGCCATTCCATGGATGTGGGGAGAAGGCTCCGACCTCGATATCCGCGTATTGCCGGTCTTGTTCGTCGTAATTCTTGCGACGGCGCGAGTGGGGAAACGCGCCAGATGGCTCGTAGCGGTTCCACTATTCCTCTTTGCGGCGCAGACTGTGAGTACAACAAGGCATTTCATCCGCGCGCAATCGGAACTCGCCGGTCTGGCGCGCTCTTTCGAAATCGTCCCGCGAGGCGCGCTGGTGCTGCCGATTGTCGAGGGAGATCAGGATCCCATCGAGCGCCCCTTCACGCATTTCTGGGCCTACGGAGTGATTCGCAGAGGCTGGTTCTCCCCGTACCTGATGGATGAGCCCGGCCAGACGCCCATGCGCATCATCTACGATTCGTACACGCCCGATGGATTTTGGAACCATGAATATGACGAGCCCATGGACTGGAAGCAGGTCCAAAGCGATTACGATTACGTCTGGGCCTACGACGTCTCAAAATTCTCCCAGGCACTCGAGGGGATCGGCGATAAGGTTTACTCCCACGGCTCCCTTGAGGTTTACAGAATTAAGAAATTGCCTGACGCCGGCACCGGCGAAGACAACCCCCGAGCGTTTGTGAAGTGATCCTCGTGCTGTGCCGCATTGCGTGGTTCTGATAGCATTCTTATGCAATCTTTAGTCCGTGGAGGAGAGAGATGGTGCGCAGACTATCATTTGCAGTTACGGTGGTGGCGCTCTCGATGCTTGCGGTCAGACCCGCACCCGCGCAGCAACCGGCCGATGGTGCATGGCGCTTCGTCGTATCCGGCGATTCCCGGAATTGCGGTGACGTGGTGATGCCGGGAATTGCGGAAACCGCGAAAAAGAATCAGGCCGCGTTTTATTGGCATTTGGGGGATTTTCGCGCAATCTCCGCAATCGATGAAGACATTCAGCACCAGCCGGAGCACCTTGCCAAGCCGCTCACCTCAGAGGAATACCTCAATATCGCGTGGCAGGACTTCATCGACAGTCAGGTTGCTCCCTTCGGCTCCATCCCGTTTTTCGTGGCCATCGGGAACCATGAACTCATACCACAGAGGAAAACGCGTGACGGCTACCTAATGCAATTCGCGGATTGGCTCGACACTCCGGAAATTCAGGCGCAACGCCTAAAGGACTATCCCGGCGATCACCTTTTGCGGACCTATTATCACTGGATCGACCGGGGCGTCGCGTTCTACACCATGGACAGCGCAAGCGCTGAGCAGTTTGATGCGGCGCAAATCGCCTGGTTTGAATATACCCTCCAGAGGGACTTGGCCGATAGTTCCGTCACTACGATCGTAGTGGGAATGCATAAAGCCCTCCCGGAAAGCATTTCCGCCGGGCACAGCATGAACGAATCGCCCACCGGAATCGATAGCGGCCACCGCGTTTACGGCGACCTGCTGAGCGCGCAGAACGACGCGCACAAGCGTGTGTACGTTCTCCAAAGCCATTCGCATTACTACATGGACGGAATCTTTAATACCGCCTACTGGAGAGCGCACGGCGGAGAGTTGCCGGGATGGATCGTGGGAACCGCGGGGGCGCAATTTTACGCCCTGCCGACGGGCTCCGCCGACGCTCATGGCGCGCTGTCCAGCACCTACGGATCGCTGGTAGCGACGGTGCAACCGGACGGCGACATCGATTTCAATTTCGAAAAGCTCGCCGAAACGGATATTCCCGCAGCAGTGAGGACGCGCTACGGCCAGAACTTCGTGCACTGGTGCTTCACACAGAATACGCAGATCAGGTAACCGGCAGGCTACGCCCGCAAATAATCCGCCTGCCAATCCTTCACCAATTGCTTGATGACCTTGCGGTCATTCAGCTTTTCATCGAGAACTTTCCGCGCCAGCGCAGGCATCTCCGCGTCGCTCGCGAAACGCAGCGCAATCAGTTGATCCAGCGTGAATTCAGGGATGCGCGAAGACAAGTCGGCAGGCAAAACTCCCGCCAGGCGCAGGCGCATTTCTAGCCGAATCAGCCGATTCTGCACGGCCAGGGTGGAATTTCGACCGAATACGATGAGCACGACCAACGCTGCTCCAACCAGGACATTCATCACCGACCCAAACGAAATCCCGTAGCGGAGATCGTAGAGCCTTCCTATCAGATTCACCATCAGCACCAGCATCCCAATCACGAATGCCGGCACCTGGCGCGTGTGATTTGCAAAGTTCTGCTGTGTTTCATTGGCCATGTTGTTTTTTCTCTTCCTCGCAGTAAGACTGCGGCTGGGACTTAACGCAGATGTGGGTACCACGCGAATTCAGTGGTTACACGAGCGGCATTCTATCAGAGTTGGAAGGGGCCTATCTCTTTTGAAACTCCGGCGAGCCTAAGACGAGGCCGGTCAGCAAGCCGACGTTGGCCTGCTTCGCCGGGTCATTGAGCTTTGTGCCAACAATCTGCGGATCGGCCGATTCGCGATCCAGCGTCGCGCGAGTCGCATCCGAAACTTGTCCGGCGAGGAATACCGATTCGACCTGATCCAGCGCCGATTTTGGATCTCCGCCGGCATTCGATCCGACAACAGATGCGACGTCCACCTTCGCCCCGGCGATCTTGTTGCCCGTGAAAGCCACCGCGAAGTTCATTCGGTTCAGCAGCGATCCGGTGCTCACCCACGACGCGGCTTTGTCGGAATATCCATTGGGTGTGAGGCACTGATACAGGGGCTCGCCGATGCGTTCGACCCACTGCGCCAGTTGCAGCGGCTGGGTCACGTCCGCGCCCAGCGCCCGCGCCGTGGACGTCACCAGTTCGAACGGCGTTTTCACCTTCGATCGAAACGCCGCGCGCGACCAGAATTCCGGCGAGTAAATCATGGTCGTCATTACGGCACGGATGTCGCCCTTGGATTTTTCAAACGTCTTCGCCATGCGCTTCACCAGCGCTTCGGGCGGCTCATCGCCGACAAAATGCTGTGCCAGTTGCAGGGAAATGTGGTGCGCGGTGTGCTTGTCTTTCGTCAAAAGGTCCAGCACCTGCTCGCCATCCTGGATTCCGCCGCCCTTAATTTTCTTTCCGAGCACGCGCTTGGGATCGGGGTCGTGAATCCGCTCGTCGAAGTAGAACTCCGGATAATTGCGGGGCGACTGAATCGTCCAGCCGGTGAATGCGCGGGCGACTTCGATGACGTCCTGCTGGGAGTATCCTCCATCGACACCGAGCGTGTGAAGCTCCATCAATTCGCGCCCGTAATTTTCGTTCAATCCGCGCTTGCCGCCGACTGAGGGCAATTTTGTTCCGGGCGGAGAGGGAACAGGATGCTTCCTCAGGCGATCGAACGCATTCGGGTCTGCGCTGGACGTACTGTCCAGATAAAAAAGCATCGCCGGACTCCTGGCTGTAGCTTCCAGCATGTCGCGGAATTTCCCGAGCACGTAAGGACGAATGTCGTCCCGCTCGTAGGGGATCAAGTACCATCGGTCCAGGTCCTTGTAAATAAAGACGTTGAAGTGATTAAACCAGAAATCCGCGAGCTGTTCGCTCAGTTGGTGTTCGCTGTAGATGGCGCGCAACACCTTCGCTTGCATCATCTCCCGGACGATGTCCTGCTGGTCCCTATAGGGCAGGGAAATCGTTCCCAGCGGCTGCTTCGCGGCGTCCTGCAGACTCTTCTGGTAATCCTCGACCGACAATCCCATCCACTTGGCCCCAACCTGGGGCTGCGGGTATTCATCCAGAAGGGCGGCCGCGGAAAGGCCGAGCGAAGCGTATCCGGCCAGGCGCGTTTCCACTTCAGCATCGGCGCTCTTTTCCGGGTGAAGCTGCGCCTGGACCCAATTCTCGAGTCCCATTTTCTCGATTCGTTCGACTTCGCCGGGGCGCGGGCCGAAACCGAGCCTGTTCAGCGCATGCAGGATGGCTTCCTGCTCGTTCAATTCCTTGATGGGAAGTTTGCCGGAGAAATGCGTGGACGAATTATCACTCTTGCCGGGATCGTGCGGCTTTGCCGTCGCCACGCTTGCAAAGACGATGACGCCCAATAGAATCGAAGCTGCGATTATGGCGAGGCGAATCATGGCTCGGTAGATTTCCGCAAACTGTGCGAATGCAGCGCCTAAAATTCCCTATTCATTAGATACGCCGAATCCGCACTAGATACAACCCCGCAAATGGACAAAAGTTATGGCAACACGGTACCTGAGCAGGCAATCTCGAAAGAGTAAGGAGACACAATGACAAGAGCCATCTGGGAAGGCACCGTCCTGGCGGAAAGCGATGCCTGCGTAATCGTGGAGGGCAATGCCTATTTCCCAGCCGAAGCCGTCAAACACGAGTATCTACGCCCCAGCGCGAAGACCACGGTGTGCCACTGGAAAGGCGTAGCCCACTACTGCGATGTGGAGGTGGAAGGCAAGCGAAATCCCGATGCCGCCTGGTATTATCCCGACCCGAAGGAGGGGGCGCAGCAGGTAAAAGGACGCATCGCGTTTTGGAAGGGGGTAAAAGTAGCCTAGACTTCAGTCTGTGCGCCTTTGGTTTTGACTTTAGTTGCGGCAAAGTCGATTGGGCAAAACCAAAACAGCACAGGTTGAAACCTGTGCTACCTACTACGCGCTACGCCTCGTTTTGCCACATACTCCCGCACGGCTTCGCTGAACGCGATTTCCAGCTTCTGTGCGATTGGACCCGGGCTGGCCATGTATTTGTAACCTGCAATTTCGCTCACTCCGAGCAGGCTTCGGTTAGTGGAGGTGATAAAAACCTCATCCGCGGCAAAGAGATCCTCTGGAGTAAGGGTTTTCTCGACCATCGGCACGCCGTTCAGAGGAGCGATTTCCAGCAGCACGCTGCGTGTAACCCCTTCGAGGCAACCCGAGGACAGTGGGGGCGTTGCTACCGTTCCGTCCTTCACTCTGAAGATATTTGCAGTGGTGCATTCGGCCACTTCACCGCGCTCGTTGAGCAATACCACTTCGCTCCAGCCCTGCCACTGCGTTTCGGCCAGATGCCAGACATTATTCAGCCAGGAGGTAACTTTCACTCCGGCGAGTGGAGATGCCGCATGGCGACCGTGTTCGGCGATGCTGAGTCGAGCGCTTTCCGGGTGGGCAGGTAGCCCGGCAGTGCAGAGAATTAAGTCCACCGGCGGCATGGGTTCCTCGCTCTGCCAGAAACCGGTTCGGTTGTTGATCATATAGATTCGCGCAGTTCCTTCGACAACTCGGTTGACTTCCAGCAACTCGCTCAATTGCCGCCTCACCAGCAGCGGGTCAAAAGCAAAGGGAAGCCGGATTCGAACGGCATCTTTTTCCAGGCGTCGCCAGTGTCGTTCATAAGCGAAAGCTTCGCCCTGGAAAATCCGCATCGTCGTAAACAATCCCCAGCCGTTCATCAGTCCGCCCTGGCCAGGGGAGAGGCGTGCCTGCTCGATGGGCACGACGCAACCATTGTGAAACACGTATCGATGGATCAATTGGACCTCGCGCGGTGCTCGGGCAAATCGCGCAAACATTCTATCCTAAAATTTTAGATCGGTGAGGCCAGACCCGGGTCTGGCTTCGAATCCAATTCTGTGGCTTCAATCGCTGCTTACCTACTGGAAACAAGACTCTTTTCTGCATTTGCACGTCCGAACTAAGGCTTCTAAAATTAGTACTTTAGTCCCGATTTCATAGTGCTCCGAAGGGGTGCACGTTACGCGACAAGTGCGAAAACTTAATTGACAGGTTTGCCCCATATACTTACTCTTGATGTCGTAGGCTTCTTGGAGGGTTTTGTGCGTAAATCATTTTTGGCGGGTCTGGCTCTCACCTTGGTAGCCAGCGTAATTGCGATTCCCGGACACGCTACACCTGCGAATCCTGCTTCGGCACCCCTCGGTGTAATCGTGCAGGCGGATCGCGCCCAAGTGGGCGCTGATATTACCTCTGGAGGCGCAACCATTTATGATGGTGACCGGCTTGAGACCCAGGAGACCGGCACGCTCCGTGCTCGAATGGGCGGATCGCAAATTTATCTCCGCCAGAGTTCTGCGGCGGATGTCCATGGGCTGCCGAATGGTTTTTCAGCCAACCTCGTATACGGCACAGTAGTCCTCTCCTCGCTCGAGGGGCAAACTTTTCAGTTGCTTGCAAACGGCGCGACCATCCGGCCATCTGGCAACCATTCAACCGTGGCTCAAGTGACCTATGTGAACCCCACCGCATTGCTGCTGACCAGCGAGCGGGGCACGATTGAAATCACCATGGGCGATGAAGTGAAAACGGTTGAAGCCGGCAGCTCTTATCGCATGGAAACTCAACCTGATGATTCAGGACCCGGCCCTCAGGGTGGACCCTATCACACGGCGAAAAATCATTTCGTCTTGATTGCCATCATCGCCGCCGCCGCTGCGACAGGCATTGTCGCATGGCGAGCATTGATGAGCCCCAGCGGTCTATAAGAGTTTAAAGGAAGGTTTTCTTGTCTGGGCGGCCAGAATTTGGCCGCCCTTTTTCTTTGCCCCGATTGTGTAATTCATCTTGCTGTCCAGGTTGAACCGCGCACAAATTAGATAGAATGAACGGCATGGAGACCATGCGCGAAGTCGGGAAAATGATGGTCATCGGCGGCGCAACTCTTGTTGCCATCGGGGCGCTGCTGTGGCTGGATCCAAGACCCAGAGGGCTTCCATGGCGATTGGGACGGCTCCCGGGGGACATCGCTTACCAGGGCAAGCACGGCTCATTCTATTTCCCCGTGGTGACGTGTATTCTTCTAAGTGTGGCCCTTACGGTTGTCCTGTGGCTGGTGCAATGGCTGAAAAAATAAAGCAATTCGAATTGAATCTCGCGCCCACGAGGCAAATTTGGAGCGTGGCGGAGCTGACGTCCCGGATCAGCAGCCTGCTGTCCACACAATTCTCGAATCTGTGGATCGAGGGCGAAGTCTCCAATTGCCACGCGGCGCAGTCTGGGCACATCTATTTCACTTTGAAGGATGCCAAGGCGCAGGTGAAGTGCGTGTGCTTTCGCAGCCAGGCGATGCGGCTGAAGTTCCGTCCGGAGGACGGGTTAAAGCTGATCGTACGCGGCTCGATCAGCGTGTACGAGCCGCGCGGCGAATATCAGATTTACGTGGAGCACATCGAGCCGTCCGGCGTCGGCGCGCTACAACTGGCATTCGAACAGCTCAAGAAGCGCCTCGAAGCCGAAGGCTTGTTCGAACAGGGGCGCAAGAAGCCGCTCCCCGTGCTGCCGGGCCGCATCGGCGTGGTGACGTCCCCAAAGGGCGCAGCGGTGCGGGACATTATTCGAATTCTGCGGCGGCGCTTTTCGAATCTGCACCTGATCGTGTACCCAGTACGCGTGCAGGGCGACGGCGCGGCGGAGGATATCGCCGCGGCGCTGAAGTATTTCGACCGCAAGCGCCTGGTGGACGTGATCCTGCTGGCGCGCGGGGGCGGGTCCATCGAGGATTTGTGGGCATTCAACGAGGAGGTTGTGGCCCGCGCGATTGCGGACTGCAGCATACCCATCGTGAGTGGCGTGGGGCACGAAAACGATTTCACGATTGCGGATTTTGTGGCGGACATCCGCGCGTCCACACCGTCGGCAGCCGCGGAAATCGTGGTGCGCTCGCGGCAGGAGTTCGAACGGCACTTGCAAGAGATAGAACACAAGATTTCGCAGCAGATGCGGTACTTGCTGCTCGAGTGGCGCCACCATTTGAAGGAACTTTCGACGCACATGGGCTTCCGCCGGCTGGAAGACCTGCTGCGTCGCCACCGGCAGCAAACCGACGAGCTGACTGCGCGGCTTGGCGAGGCGCTGCAAGGTCGCATCGAACGGCTACGCCACCGCTACACGATTGCCGGGACGCGTATCGCGTCGTTCGATCTTCGTGCGAGGATCAGAACGCTTGGACTGCGGCTTTTGCAGCGGTCCACGGAATTGGGCGTGCGGATGGAGCGCTTGCTGGTCGGCAAGATTCAGTTGCTGGAGAGATTGCAGTTGCAATTGGAAGAGCGCAGTCCTTTGCGCGTGTTGGAGCGGGGGTATTCGATTTGTACGGACGCTGAGGGGAATGTGCTGCGCTCCGCGGATCAGATAGCCATCGGCGGTGAAGTGAATGTGCAACTCGCGCGCGGGCGCATTGGGGCGGAGGTTCGACGTAAGGAACTTCCGCGGGAATAATCTAATCATCAGAATCGTCGAAGGGGAATGTCGGTGCCTAACGGTAGACATCGCTTCGGTGGCCTACGTGTAGCACGGTAACTCTGCGACCGGGGCCATCGATTTCGTAGATCACACGATAGTTTCCTACGCGAATTCGCCAGCCTTGTCTTCCCGTAAGTTTGCGGCATCCATGGGGTCTTGGATTTTCGGAGAGCATGAAAATTGCGGTTTTCAATTTTTCGTAAGCGTCTTTAGGCGAATCGGCGAGCTCATTCTGGGCCCTGCGTAGAATGAGGATGGAGTAATTCACTTGCGGGAGCGTTCAATTTCCTGCATAGCTTTGAGAAATGGAATTGCGTCATCGCCGGAAGCCTTCGCTGCATCGTAGGCGCGAATAGAATCCAACTCTTCAATGTCCGCCACAATTTTCTTGTAGTCGTTCATATCGAGCACAACGCCGACCTTTTGCCCGCGCCGATTTGTGACGTATTTCTTTGGTTTGAGTGAAGTTTTCATACGTTCGGTATAAAGTCTACGCCCTTTGGACACTACGAAACAAGAAGCCTTTTCTCTGTGTCCTCCGTGTTAAAAGCTTTTCAGGAATTAACACAGAGGAGAAGCACAGAGAAGGCAAACTATTCCTCTGTAGTGCTGGCGACTTTCAGGACGGCCAGGAATGCTTCCTGCGGGATATCCACACGGCCCACGCGTTTCATGCGTTTCTTGCCTTCCTTTTGCTTTTCCAGAAGTTTGCGTTTGCGCGAGATGTCGCCGCCGTAGCACTTGGCGATCACGTTCTTGCGTATCGCGGAGACAGTTTCGCGGGCGATCACGCGGCTGCCGATGGCGGCCTGGATGGGGACTTCGAACATCTGGCGCGGGATCAGTTTGCGTAGGCGCGCCACCAGGTCTTTGCCGCGTTCGTAGGAAAATTCGCGGTGGCAGACCAGCGCGAGCGCGTCCACCGGCTCGCCTCCCACCAGCACATCGAGCTTTACCAGATCGGCTTCCGCGTAGCCTGCCAGATGATAGTCGAGCGATGCATAGCCTCGCGACGCGCTCTTCAACCGATCGTAGAAATCGAGAACGATTTCGTTCAGCGGCAGTTCGTAGGTGAGCATCACGCGCTGCGGCGATAGATATTCGAAATTCTTCTGCACGCCGCGTTTTTCCTCGCACAGTTGCAGGATCGCGCCGACTGAATCTTCCGCCGTGATAATCATGGCGATGATGACCGGCTCTTCGATCTTCGCCATTTCGCTTGGCGGCGGAAATTTCGTGGGGCTGTCCACTTCGACGACCACGCCCGCCGTGGTGGTGATCCGGTAGCGCACGCTGGGCGCGGTGGTGATCAAGTTGATGCCGAACTCGCGTTCCAGGCGCTCCTGCGCGATCTCCATGTGCAGCAGGCCCAGAAATCCGCAGCGGAAACCGAACCCGAGGGCGACGGAATTTTCCGGCTCGTAAAAGAACGCGGCATCGTTCAGTTGCAGTTTTCCAAGAGCATCGCGCAGATTTTCGTAATCGGTGGCGAGCACCGGGAACAGCCCGGCGAAGACCATCGGCTTAATCGCTTCGAATCCGGGCAGCGCAGGCGCGGGCCGTGCAGCCTCGATGACGGTGTCACCGACACGCGCGTCGGCGACTTGCTTGATATTCGCGATGATGAAGCCGACGTCTCCGGCGACGAGCTCATCCAAAACGACAGGTTTCGGAGTCAGCGCGCCGAGCGCCTCGACTTCGTACACCTGATTGTTCGAGCAAAGCCGGATCTTCATTTCGCGCCGGATTCGTCCATTCATCATGCGCACCAGCACGACGGCGCCTCGGAAGGGATCGAACCAAGAATCGAAAATTAGCGCCTGTAGCGGCTCTTCGGCGGTGCCCGTTGGCGGAGGAACACGCGCTACGATCGCCTCCAACACCGAATCCACACCGATGCCGCTCTTGGCGCTGATCAGCAGGGCGTCGGACGCCGGAATCGCCAGCACGTTTTCAATCTGTTCCTTGGCTTGGTCGGGCTGCGCGGCGGGCAAATCGATTTTGTTGATAACGGGAATGATCGTCAGATTGTGCTGCGCCGCCAGAAACGTGTTAGCGACGGTCTGCGCTTCGACGCCCTGGCTCGCGTCCACCACCAGCAGCGCGCCCTCACAGGCGGACAGCGCGCGCGAAACTTCGTACGAGAAATCGACATGCCCGGGAGTATCGATCAGGTTGAGCTGGTAGTCGTTGCCGTCCTTCGCCTTGTAGAGAAGACGAATGCTCTTGGCCTTGATGGTGATGCCGCGCTCGCGCTCCAGGTCCATCGAGTCCAGCACCTGTGCGCTCATTTCGCGCTGGCTGAGCGCCCCGGTCAGCTCCAGCAGCCGGTCGGCCAGCGTGGACTTGCCATGATCGATGTGCGCGATGATGCAGAAATTACGAACGAAACGTGGATCCATCAGTTAGCCCGCCGGAGCAAACGTTTCGCGCCGGTGAAAGTTCTCCTCGATTTGGCGGCAGTGGCCCGCCGAGTCATCCCTCATTTATCACGGGGGTATTCAGTGTGCCACAAGTGGAGGCAGTCCGAAAGGCAGCGGACCTGGAGATACTGTCCTAATTTAAATTTGAGTTCGGTCGTCGACATGAGAAACCTGGGAACGCCAATCTCCCGATTGGCGTTGGTGCGGAAACACAAAACGCCAATCGGGAGATTGGCGTTCCCAGGTTAGACCCCGAAGTCGCAGCATTGCATTTCCCTGAACGCATTCCTCTCAGTTAGGACGCTACCGACCAGAAGGGTGTTGCTCTTCTTGCGTCGCCCCTGTCGGGGCTTGGCTTAAGCGGGAAATACAATTGCGCACTTTACCGGCTTCACTTCTTCCTCAAGGGAACTTTCTGCTTCAACTCTTTAAACCAGTTCAGCGCGACATGGTTTGGCCGATCATTTCGCTTGCGTTGCCGTGCGCCGCCGCAGTTCGTCGAAGAAGTTTTCGAGGAAGATCACGTGGCTCTGCGCCTTCTGTGCTTCCGCTGTCTGGGCTGGCATTAACGCGGCGATGCGCTTGCCGTCTGGCGCGATATCGAAGTTAACACGGCCGAGGTTGTCAATACCGAGTTGCTTCTCGGACCACATCCGCGGTTTGTCTGCCACGAAGGAATCGCCCTCTGCGGTGTACGCCGCCACCATGATGTGATTATCCGAAGTCTCGAAAAATAGTTCGCGTCCGTTGCGAGACCATATTGGCCACTTGCCACTGTCGTTCGAGATCTGCCATTTCCCGCCTTTGTCTGGAAAGGCTCGAACGTAAACTTGAAAAGTCCCCGACTCATCGGACGAATAGCTTATCCATCGGCCATCTGGAGAAAAAGAGGGCCACCGCTCGTCCGCCTGAGTTTGCAGGAAAACCTCTGGCTTTCCAGCACTTAGCCCCGCGTTACCGCTCTCCAGTGGCACGGTCCAAAGATCAAGTGAGGTCGCGGAACCTGATTCGAAGAATCCCAGCCGCTTGCCGTCGGGCGTGAAGGACCACGGAGTCTGACTGTTCTTGCTCTGAGTCAAAGGTTGCGGCTTGCCCGATCCATCGGAACGAATCGCAAACATACCCTCTCCAAGTGCCTGGAATACGATATACCGACCATCAGGACTCCACACAGCATGGTTGGCTGATCCAGTGAAGGTCACCCGCGTCATCGTGTCTCGTTGCCAGGCATAGACCCAGATGTCTGTGGCCGGTCCATCCGCTACATTCAAGGCCAACCGCTGGCCGTCCGGTGAGAGGCTAGGAAGCCCAAAAGTGCCCAGCTTGGCTAACAGTGGTTGCACTTTCCCCGCGCTGTCCAGCCACACAACAGTGGAAAGTGGGTTTTCCGCCCTGCCGCTACGGTAAATCAGTGTCCCTGTTTGAGAGGAATCGAGCTGTGCCGATCCATTTCCTGCGTTGTAACCGATTTGGTCGAGCACCGGGGCAGGTGTCCCGTGAACTTCCAGCCGATCCACGTCGAACGGTACTGCAAACAGGGTGCCCCGGTTCACGTAAACCAGATGGCCGCTGGCCAGGTAGCGACCGAACGTGCCCCCTCGCACGAGGGTTTTCCTGCGGTGATCTGCCAAAGACATCACGTCGATGTTGGCTCCATCGAACCCACCCAGCGACGTTTTGCTAGACGTGAACAACACAGCCTTGCCTCCCGGCAGGATTTGTGGCCATCTGTGGGTGTACTCACCGCTCTCTAGGTTGGTTACGGATGTTGGGGGGCCTCCGGCGGAAGGAATCCGCGACAAACCGCCCGTGAAGTTGAGCGTAGCGATGATATTGCCATCCTCGCCCCAACTGCCACTGTTACCGAAGTTACCAATTACATTCAAGAACGCGTCGCACAAGAAGATTGCGGAGCCGCCCTCTACCGAAATCTTTTGCAGCTTTCCCGACGCGAAAAAAGCAACCCACTGCCCATCCGGAGAGAAGAAAGGCGCATTTGCTCCCTGAGTTCCTGCAAGCTCAGTGGCGTTGGGCTGATCGAGCCGTCGGGTAAAGAGCCGCCCTTGCGACACATAAACTATTCGCGTGCCGTCGGGTGAAATGATTTCATCGATCCCGGAGGAAGAGCCAAGCGAAACGTCAGGTCCGAGGTCAACATCCAGCCGCACCAGTGGTCGTTCAATTGGACGTGTCGACCTCCACAATGCCCACGAGGTAACAACCGCGACGATTGCCAATCCTGTAGCCACCGCCAACAGTAACTTACTCGTGGAAGCCGGAGCAGCCTGCGCTGCACCGGAATCTTTCGGTGCAGCAATCGCTTCCTCAATCTCTATCCGAACGTCCGTTGCATCTGACATTCGCTGACGCCGATCTTTCCGGAGGCAGAGGCGCAGTAAAGTTCTGATAGGGGAGGGAGTGGCTTCCGGCAGTCCGCTCCAATCCGGTTCGGACTTCACTACTGACGCGAGAATGTCCGTAACATCTTCTCCGTGAAATGCTTTCTTGCCCGTGAGCAATTCGTACAGCACCGCGCCGAAGGCCCAAATATCTGTGCGTTTATCAACCAACTTGCCACGCGCCTGCTCCGGGGACATGTACGCAGCTGTGCCAAGGATTACGCCCTGCATCGTGGCGGCTTGGCTCAGCGTTGGTGAATTCCCAATGTCCTCGGTTGATGCGTCGCCCGAAAACGCCTTCGCCAGACCGAAATCGAGAACTTTGACTTTTCCCTCGGGCGTCAACTTCACATTGGCCGGTTTCAGGTCGCGGTGGATGATTCCTTTTTCGTGAGCGGCTTCAAGGGCTTCCGCAATCTGTTTGGCGATGGTGAGAGCCTCTTCCACCGGAATCGCACCATCCCGCTTGATGCGCTGGGCTAACGTCTCTCCGGGAACCAACTCCATCACGAGGTAGCTTGTGCCGCCTGAATCTTCGAGGCCGTGAATTGTGGCGATGTTGGTGTGATTCAGCGAGGCGAGCAGTTTTGCTTCGCGCTGGAATCGGGAGAGTCGATCGGAATCATGTGCGAACGCTTCAGGCAAAACTTTTATCGCCACATCGCGCCCGAGCCTGGTGTCATGCGATTGATACACCTCTCCCATGCCGCCTGCACCGATTGGTGCGGTGACTTGGTAGGAGCCCAGTTTTGTGCCTGCAGCGAGCGCCATTATTTTTTCCCTGTGGGAACTTTCTGCTTCAACTCTTCAAACCAGTTCAGCACGACGTTGATTTGCGTGACGGCCTGTTGCTGATCTATGGGTTTGACCATTAGGAAGCGCTGGCCATCGGGAGAGACATCGTAGTTGGAAATTGGGATTGGAGCCTTTTCGTACGGTCGTTCGAAGAGCATCCGGGGCGTGCCCGCAGCGAAACCAGGTTGAGTGCTTATCTCCACCGACATCATTTTGTCGCCGCTTCTATAGAACAGCTCCCGCCCGTTCCGGTTCCACATCGGCTCGTTGCCGCCGTCTGTCGAGATTTGCCACTTTCCGCCCGGTCCTGGATAGGGTTGCACATATATCTCATAACGCCCAGACTCGTCCGAGATATAGGCCAGCCAGTGCCCGTCGGGAGAAAACTGTGAGTCCGCTTCGTTGAATGGTGTTCGGAGGAACAACTGCGGCTTGCGGACCTGCCCTGAGCCAGGCGAAGGAGCTTGCCCTGATCCTGGCGAAGGGTCGCCCATTCGCAGCACCCAGATGTCCCGTTGCGTGGTGGGATTGATTTCCTGGAAAGACAGCAGGTTCCCGTCCGGCGACCAGGAAGTCGGAGCGTGAAGGTACTCGCTAGTCGTCAAGCGTTCCAGACCCCCACTGCCGTCGGCCAGCTGCCAGAAGATGTTGCTCGACCCCTCATTGTTCGATTGAAACGCAATCCGCTTGCCATCTGGCGACCAAACCGGGGTATTGTTCGCACTCCCCCCGAAGGTCAACCTAGTCAATGTATCCCTCGATAGATCGTAGAGCCATATTTGAGTTTCCTGGTCCTGGATGGACATGGCTACACGCCGACCGTCGGGGGAAATCCGCAAGTAGCGGTAGTCGTGTGCAGGGGCGGCCAATGGTTGCTCCATCCCTGCGCGACTGACCCACACCAGCCTGCCTTGTATTGACTGAAAGCTCCCCGGAACATAAACCAGCGATCCTGCGTTGGAAAAACTATACTGGGCAGACCCGGTGGTTGAAGATTCCACGACGCCCTCCACCACTGGGACTGCAGCTCCTGTAAGTGTTAGGCGCTGTGGATTAAATGGCACGGCCAATAGGCTTCCCGCTTGCGCATAAACCAAGTGCCCAGAGGCCGCATAGCGGGGGGCCGTCCCTCCTTGGACCAAGTTCCGCCGTTCGTCCGACCCAACAGCCTGGATGGCAACCTGTGCGTTAGTCCAATTATTATTTGTCGCCGCGAATGTAAACAGGACTGCCTTGCCGTCGGACAAGAAATCTGGCCAGCGATGGGCGACCTCCCCTTTCTCGAACCGTGTCAGCGGTCGTGGGGCGCTTCCTGCTTCCGGCACTTGCTGGATAGCTGAGACAGGTTCGGGTGCGAAAGCGATGACCCCTTGGCCGCTCCAGCTGGCCCCGAATGGATTCCCAGCATCGCCGAGGGTTAGCGCAGCTCCCCCGCTAACTGAAACCTTTTTCAGCTTTCCGCCCGCAAAAAAACCCACCCATTGGCTATCGGGGGAGAAGAAGGGATTGAAGCCTCCCTCCGTCCCGGGAATGACTTTGCAATCCAAGCTGTCCATCGCCCGGAGATAAATCTGCTGGATGCCACCTTGTCGTGCGACATAAGCGAGATGAGTGCCGTCGGGAGAAAGAGCCAGAGCTGGGCCGTGATCCACTGCTAATTGTTGGCCCGGCGGCAGCGTGATCGTGAAGCGCGAAACAGGCTGTGGCGGAGGCGAAGGCTTCAAATACCATGTGGCGATACACGCGGCGGCAACTAACAGCAATGCGCCTGCACCGAGAATTAATCCCCATCGACCGAGTGAGTGGATGCCTTTCGTTGGCGCGGCTGGCGCTAAGCCCATTTGTGAACTGCCTTCGGCGATCCACTTCAACTCCGCACAAAGATCACTGGCTGTCTGCCACCTTTGATCCGGTTCCTTAGCTAGACATTTCTTCACCACGCGATCCAGCGCCGGGGGAGTCATCGGCTGAAGTGAAGCCATCGGCGGCGGATCGGCTTCCAGGATTTTTGCCATCACACTGGCGGAAGTCTTGCCCTGGAACGCCTTCCTGCCGGTGGCCATTTCGTAGACCACAGCGCCAAACGCAAAGATGTCCGTGCGCGCATCCACTTCTTTGGCTTCCACTTGCTCGGGGGCCATGTATTGCAGCGTGCCCACGATCGTTCCTTCGCCAGTGATTTCAGCGCCGGCGGTCGGAAGGTCCGAAATCGAAGTGGCCGGTGAAGCCTCCTGTTTCAGCTTCGCCAGGCCGAAGTCGAGCAGCTTGGTGCCGGACTTGGTGAGCATGATGTTGCCGGGCTTCAGATCGCGATGCGTGATGCCCTTGCGATGCGCCTTGTCGAGGGCATCGGCAATCTCGATGGCGTACTGCAACACCTGCGCCAGCGGCAGCGAACCTTTCAGCAGCCGCTGGGCGAGCGTCTCGCCTTCCAGATATTCCATCACCAGGAAATCGGTTCCGTCCTGATGTCCGATGTCGAAGAGCGTGCAGATGTGGGGATGATTTAGGCTGGCGATGGTGCGAGCTTCGCGCTCGAACCGCTCGCGCAATTCGGGACGGTCGGCAAGATGCGTTGGCAGCACCTTGATCGCAACGATGCGATCCAGGCGCGTATCGCGGGCGCGATACACCTCACCCATCCCGCCCGCACCGATGGCGGCGAGGATTTCATAGGGCCCTAGACGTCTGCCGGGGAGAATCGCCATGGGCTCCCGCCGACTTAGGATCGGGAGAGTATAACCCTGTCGGGTATATATACACGTGTAAATTCTTGCTCGTGCCCACGCTCTGGTATGTTCACATTATCAGAATTCGGCCCACCGCCAACCATTCTGGCGATAGGTGACTTTATGGCTGCCATGCTGAAGCACAACGCGGCGAACGGTTTGGCGCGTTAAGGCGGGACAGTATATAGTGTTTTAGGTCGCAGCACGTCCGAATGGCATATCTCCGGTGGCAATTTCACAGAGGAATTCGCCCGAACCTTCATGAGCGTGGACATCATCAAGCAACTCGAACGCGCCAAGCGCTTTATCGAGAAGAATCAGTTTCAGGATGCGATAGACGCTTATCAATCGGTCCTCTCGGACGCTCCGAACCATATGGAGTCTATACAGGCGCTGGGCGATCTCTATACACGCCAGAACCAGTTCGACCGTGCTGCTTTCTATTACGGAATGCTTTTCGACCGGTTTACCGCTCCACGCGAAGAAGCCAAAGCGCTGGCCGTTTATACGCGCTTTCTGAAGGCTCACCGGCAGCCTCCCGACCGGGTGGCTCGATACGCGCTGCTGCTGCAAAAGGCGAACCGCAGCGAGGAAGCTATCGAGCAATTCATGTCCGCGGCGATGGCGTTCGATCTCAGTGACAAGGGGGAAGACGCACTCGCATGCTTCATACGGATCACGCAGCTGGATCCGGAGAACTTCGATAGACACATCACTGTGGCTGAACTCGCCGAGCGTTTGGGAAACACAGCGGCAGCGGCCAGGGCGTATTTGCGCGCCGGCCAGCTTAAGAACGGCGTTGATGCGGAAGCCCTAAAGCTGTTCGCCCGCGCTCACGAGTTACTGCCGGGAGACCGCAGTGCAGCCTTATTATATGCGCAATCCCTGCTCCGCAACGGGGATCCCGCAGCGGCGGCGGTTCTGCTGACGCCCTTGTCAGAAACCGAAACCGACACGCCGTTCCTCGAAACCTATGCAGAATCCCTGATGCGCGCTGGCCGGTTGGACGAGGCCCGAATCGTTCTGGAGCGCATGACAAATCAGGGTGCCGGCTCGGCGGAGAAGTTTTTTTCTCTTGGACATGAATACATGCGCGCCGGACAAGAGCAGGCAGCGGTTGATCTGCTTGGGAGGGTCAAGAAAAGCATGCTGGCGGCCCGTCGTGAATCTGAGTTTGCTTCGGCCGTAGATCAACTCGTGGAGGCGTACCCGAAATCACTGCCGTTGTCTGAATTCTGTGCCGCGATGTACGCTGAACTCAACCGGGAGGCAAAATATTTTGATGCCATGGTTCAGTTATTTGACCTGTATTTGGCAAGCAATCATGTTTCAGAGGCATGCCAGGCGCTCGAAAAACTCGTGGATATCGATCCTTACGATCCCCGCAACCAGCAACGAATGGACCTTCTCCGGGGACATGCTGATGATGCGTTTTTGGCCCAGTTGAAATCCAGATTGTCTAATGCAGCCACTCATGGCACTCAAACACCTGCACAGCAAGACAAGCAGACAGGAGCCTTTGAGCAGTCGCCGGCCCTGCTCGAAGAAGTTCGTGCGGACCAAACGTTAGAGGACCTTCTGGTTCAGGCTGAGATTTTTGTCCAGTACTCGCTACAGTCCAAAGCTGTTGAGCGCCTGCAAAGGATTGTGGAATTGTTTCCAAAGGAACAGGAACACAATGAGAGGTTGCAAGGCTTGTTCGAAGCGGCGCACTGGCGTCCCGAAAATGGCGGGAATCAGCAGAAGCTGGAAAGTTCATCCGTCGTTCCTGAAACCCCTGTAGATCGAGCAGTCGCGTATGCGCCGGAGACACTGCGTGATTTGACGAAGATTTCAGAAATCAACCAAAATGTTTTTCGGCAACCGACACCACGCGCCATGCTTTCAGTGGCCGTGAATGAAGTGGGGAATTACCTTCATGCTGCCAGATGCCTTGCTGTTGTCGGCTTGCCCGGACAGCCGCCGCAAATGGCCTCGGAGTTTTGTTCGTCTGGTGTCGAACCCTCCGCGGGGTCTAACATTGTGCGGCTGATTGGGCAAATTGAACGCGCCGCGCCGAACGCTCTGGGTGGATTGTCTCTGAACGCAGACGGCTCGCCTGCATTGAAGGAAATGGGATTGGAGTCGGTTCTCGCGGTTCAGCTTACCGATCCTGAAACTCAGACACCGTCGGGGATGTTGATTGTCTGCTTTGCAGCTCCCCATTCCTGGAGACCGAACGAAACATATTTCCTTCAGTCGATTGGGGATCAGCTGATGCTCTGCGTGCACCACACTCGAATTCGTTCTCTGGTCCGCACGATCGCCGTCGCGGACGAGAAAACCGGCCTGCTTGCGCGAACGTCATATATTGATTGCTTGTTGCACGAAGCCCAGCGGGCACGTAAGCAGAGCTTGCCGTTGACGCTGGCGTTATTGCAAATCGATGGAGGGCCAGAGCTGTTGCGCCACCAGGGCGAAGGGCCATTTGAACGCTATATGGAGCAACTTGGGCGCGCCGTGCAAGCAGCCATTCGGCAAACCGATTTGGCTGTGAAATATACTTCATGGGCTCTAGCCTTTATTCTTCCGGATACCCCGCTCGCAGGAGCACGGACCCTGGCTGAAAAATTAAAGAAGGCAGCTGCCAATCTCCACGCTCCGTGGGAGGGCGCGCCTGTGACGGTGAGTCTTTCCATCGCAGAAGCGGTTGCCCGGCAAGATTTCGATAATGAAGATATCATCACGGATTTGATCAATCGCGCAGAAGCTGGTCTGGAAGAAGCTCGGAAGCAGGGTGGCGACGGAATTATTTCACTGGAAATGGCCAAGGTGTAAAAGTCCGAGAGGAATTACATGTCCCGAAAACGCCCTTGCTGTGGGCGGGGGAAAGGGCAAACAGATGGCATACGAAAACCTGCTGTATGAGGAGCGGGACCGAATTGGCTTCATCACGTTTAACCGGCCAAAAGTGTTGAACGCTTTGAATCGTGCGACGATGGAAGAACTCGAACAGGTCCTGATTCAAGCCCAGGAAAACGAGAATGTACGTGCGCTGATTCTGACCGGAGCGGGAGAAAAGTCATTTGTTGCCGGTGCGGATATTTCCGAACTGGCGGTGCAGACTCCCGTGAGCGGGAAAGAGACCGCGCTGTTCGGGCAGAGCGTGTTGCAGCGCCTCGAAACATTGGGAAAACCTACGATCGCGGCGATCAACGGCTTTGCGCTCGGTGGCGGATGCGAAGTGGCGCTGGCGTGTACGATGCGTCTGGCCAGCAAAACGGCGAAGCTGGGACAGCCTGAAGTGAAGCTCGGAATAATGACCGGCTACGGCGGATCGCAGCGGCTGGCCCGGCTGTGCGGCAAAGGCGCCGCGCATGAATTGTGCCTGACGGGAGAAATGATATCCGCCGAAGAGGCGCTCCGGATCGGCCTGGTTAACCATGTGTATGAGCCCGCGGAACTATTGCCTGCGGCGGAAGCGCTGGCAAGGAAAATCATCGCGAATGCGCCGCTGGCTGTTAAATTCACCATGGAGGCGATCGAGCGTGGAACGGAAATGCCGCAGCGGGAAGGCCAGTTTTTGGAAGCAACTCTCTTCGCCATGTGCACGACAACCGAAGACATGCGGGAAGGCATGCGCGCGTTTCTCGAAAAGCGCGCTGCTGAGTTTCATGGTAAATAGCGGGTGCCGATGAAGGCGGAAACAAAGCAGATGAAGGAATCGTTCACTCCAAAGAAAATTCGCGCGGCGGCGAGCGCTGCGGGACTGCGTTTTGCCGTGGTGGTCAGCCGGTTCAATAGTTTTATTACCGAGCGGCTGCTGGCGGGCGCGCTCGATGCGCTGGAAGCGGCCGGAGCCGCCGAAGAAAGTGTAGAAGTGGTACGTGTGCCCGGATCGTTTGAGATTCCGCTGGCGGCCAAGAAGCTGGCCGAGGCCGATCGCGCCGACGCGATTATTGCGGTTGGCTGCATCCTTCGTGGTGAGACCGCGCACTTCGACTATGTTGCCAGCGAGGTTGCGCGCGGCGTTCAGCTGGCACAGCTGGACACCGGCGTGCCGGTCATCTTCTGTGTACTCACCTGCGACACCCTCGAACAAGCCATCGATCGCGCCGGACTCAAGAGCGGCAATAAGGGATACGACGCGGGTCTGGCCGCGGTGGAAATGGCAAACCTGTCAAAACAACTCAAATCGAAGAAGCTTCCCCCTGTGGCTTCATCCAGCGGCAAGAAGGCTCCCCGCGGGAAGCGCCAGTAGATGTCACTACGACATAAATCCCGTGAATACGCGCTACAGATGCTGTTCCAATGGGAAATGGGGAAGCAGGAGCCTGCAAAGATCGAGAACGGCTTCTGGGCCAACGCCCGCGCTCAGAAATCCACGCGCGAATTTGCAAATCAGCTATTTGAAAACGCGGCGGCGCGCACGGCAGAACTGGACCCGATTATTTCCACTCACGCGCAGAACTGGCGCATCGAGCGGATTTCGGCCATCGATCGCGCGATCCTGCGCCTGGCAATTTGCGAATTGCGCACATCGGGCACGCCGGCAAAGGTAGTCCTCAACGAAGCCGTGGAACTGGCGAAAAAGTTTTCTTCCGAGGAAGCGGCGGGATTTATCAACGGAATTCTAGACGCCGTGGTGAAAACGTTTGCAGAAAAGCCTTCCAGCTGATTAGAGGCCGCGAACAATCGAGCAGGTTTCGTTAAGAATCTTTCGAGTGTTTGCGGGACTGGTTGTTTCGGAATAGACGCGCAACATGGGCTCGGTTCCGGAGGCTCGCAGCATGATCCAGCCGATGTCTCCCAGATACAATTTAATTCCGTCGAGATCTTCGCGGCGGGCCACCGGCCAGTCGAGCAGGCGATTCATCTTCGGATCGCTGAAGCGCTCGATGGCGCGTTCCTTTTGCCCGGGCTTGAGTTCCAGATCGATGCGCCCGTAGTGATACTCGCCAAACTCTGCGTGAAGCATTGCAACCAGTTCACCAAGAGTTTTTCGGTGCCAGGCCATCACCTCAACCAGCAGCAGCGCCATCACTGTGGCATCGCGCTCAGGCAGATACAGTTTCGTCCCGATCCCCCCGGATTCCTCGCCGCCCAGCAGAATATCGCGCTCGAGCATTAATTCGCAGATGTACTTGAAGCCGACGGGGGTCTCGAATATTTTCCGCCCGAATTTCGCGGCGATCTTGTCGAGCATCTTTGTTGACGTAAACGTCTTGGCGACGTCGCCCGGAATATTGCGCGTCCCGGCCAGGTGCCAGAGCAGAATCGAGAAAATCTGATGCGGCGTGACGAATGTCCCGTCGCGGTCCATTGCGCCAATGCGGTCGCCGTCGCCATCCGCGCATAGCCCGGCATGGTAGCCGCCGGAAATCACGGCCTGCCGTAGCGCTTCGACGTGCGGTTCGATCGGTTCGGGATTGACGCCGCCGAACAGCGGGTCGCGATTGCCGCGAATTTCATCACAGTCGATGCCGTGCCGCTTCATCAGCGGCTGCAGCAGACCGCGCGCCGCGCCATGCATCGGATCGACGACAAAGCGGAAGTTCGCCGCCTGTATCTTGTCCCAGTCGACCAGTTTTTCGACGGCCGCGACGTAAGGAGTAAGAATGTCCAGCGGTTGAATGTTCTCGGGGCGAATGGGCAGCGGCGGAACTCCCTCGGCGAGCACGGTGGTGAGTTCCTTCTCTACCTGCGCGACGATCGAAGGCAGCGCCGAGCTTCCATAACTCGCCTTGAACTTCACGCCATTCCAACGGTAGGGGTTGTGGCTAGCCGTGATCATGATGCCGCCGGCCGCGCCACGTTCCCGCACCAGCAACGAAAGCGCCGGCGATGGGCAGGCTTTCTCCGCGATCCACACCGGCATCCCGGTCATGGAAACCACTTCGGCGGCGGCGTGCGCAAAGCGTTCCGAGCCGTAGCGCGTGTCATAGCCGACCAGAATGCCTGCGTTGGGTTTTTCCGCCCGCACCACGTAACGAGCGATGGCGTGGGCCACTTTGCGGACATTCGCGAACGTGTAGTCGTCCGCAATGACGCCGCGCCAGCCATCGGTGCCGAATTTAATTGTGTTCACGATTTAGCAGTATAGGGGAAGCGGAGAGTGTGAAAAGATTGTCTCTGGGGACATGAATCGTAAAAAGCACTAGACGCGGTGTAGCTCACCTGTTCTCAGGGTAAGAGGGGCGGGCTACAGCAATTTGGAAAGCTTTTCTGCCTCGATCCACTTGACGATCTTGCCGACGTCCTGCGCGCGTTCGCGCGGGCAGATCAGCAGGGCGTCTTCGGTTTCGACAACGACGAGGTCCTGAACTCCTACTGCGGCGACGAATTTCTTCGGGCTCCAGAAAAAATTGCCGTTGGCGTCGATGGTCTTAAATTTTCCGGCTGAAACATTTTCCCCGGGCTTGCTCGCCAGCAACTCGTACACGGCGGCCCAGGAGCCGATATCGCTCCATCCGACTTCGGCGGGGAGAACAAAGACGCTTGGCGTTGCCGAAGGGCGCGTCGCGGGTTCGAGAATCGCGTAGTCCACGGAGATGTTTTCCAGCTTCGGGTAAATCCGCGCCAGCATTTTCGCGTACCGGGGCGTTCCGATGGCGTCGGCCAAACGCAACAGATCGGAGTGAGTCTTCGGCAGGAACTTTTCGAGATTGCCCAGGAACGTGGAGACACGCCAGAAGAACATTCCGGCATTCCAATAGTAGCGCCCGGAGGTAACGTATTCCTGCGCGCGCTCCAGCGCCGGTTTTTCCGTGAATTGGCGGACGGCATAGACCGGAACGCCTTCCACATCGCGCGTTTGTTCCGGATCGCGCTCGATGTAGCCAAAGCCGGTCTCCGGCCGGGTGGGCGGAACGCCGAGTACGACGAGCGAACCGGCCGTCTCCGCGACATGCAGGGCGGCGCGAACAAGTTTTACATATTTCTCCGGCTGCGCAATATAGTGATCGGCGGGAAGCACGGCCATGAGCGCGTCATTTTGTTTTCCCGTGCCGCTATGCAGCAGGTGCGCGGCTGCAAGGCCGATTGCCGCAGCCGTGTTTCTCCCCAAAGGTTCGGCGAGGATATGCGATTTGGCGACACGGGGAAGCTGCTTCCGTACTGCCGTAGCCTGTTCGGTGTTGGTGACGACCCATTGGTTCGACGGGGGAAACAAAGGGCCGAGGCGCGACAGGGTCTGCTCGAGCATTGTTTCGCGGCCAACGATGTTCAGCAGTTGCTTGGGAGTGCGCGTGCGGCTGCGCGGCCAAAAACGCGTGCCGCGCCCTCCGGCCAGGATTACCGCATGTGCCGGCAACTCTGCGCTGCTCGCTTGTCTCTTCAAGGATGCACCACCCGTGACCACGCTGCTTCCTCGACGTGCTGATCCGAAAGGCGTCGGACGAAATCGTTCAGATCGGGCACGTACGCGCGTAAAAGCGTGGTTGGAGATTCCGGGACAAGCTGATAAGCGCCCAGAGCCGCAGGGAGCAGCCAGACTTCTGCCGGAGCGTAGGGTTGGGCGCCGTCTGCGAATTCGATTTGGCCCCGGCCATCCAGAAAAATTAGCAATTCGAAACGTTCCGGCGAAGTCACTGCGGCGACGCGTTCGCGAAGTTCCCATCGTTCCGTGGCAAAGTACCTGCAGGCGGCGTAAAATGTTTCCGTTACTGGACCGTGTGTAATTTGTAGCGGTTCGCAGCGCCCTCCGCTCTGTTCCCCGAAGTGTATTACCTCAAGCGCCTGACGGATGTGCAATGGTCGGGGCTTGCCATCAGTTCCCAAGCGATTGTAATCGAAGATGCGATAAGTAAGGTCCGAGTGCTGCTGGATCTCACACAGGACTACGCCGGGGCATATAGTATGAGCCGTGCCTGCAGGAACGAAAATAGCATCGCCTGTATGCACAGGCACCCGTTCGATGCAATCCTCAACTGTGCCATCCGCGATGGCGCGGCCAAACGATTCGCGCGTCACATCCGGACGCAATCCCACGCGCATCTCTGCGCCTTCACGCGCGGTGACGACGTACCACATTTCCGTCTTCCCAACGCCACCGGCAGCTGCTTCATGCTGCTCCGCGTATGCGTCATCCGGATGAACCTGTATGGAGAGTTTTTCCTCCGGAAAGATAAATTTTACCAATAGTGGAATGCGTTCCATGCCTCGCAGTTGGGTGCCGGTCCACTCCTCGGACAGGCTTGGCCAAACTTCGCCGATTGTGCGCCCGGCAAATTCACCACTCGCGAAACTGCATTCATTGCCTGTAAGCCACGCCTCTCCAATATTTTCTGGTTCTTGCGATTGCTCAGGAAATAATGGGGAAAGATCCCGCGTCCCCCAGACGCGAGGTACGAAGGTGGGCGCGAGCCGCACAGGAACTCTCCCGAATCGGGTGGAAGACGGATTCACTTCGCTGATTTCGCCTTGGTAAAGAATGCATCGAGGCGGCGCAAGCCTTCGTCGATACGGTCGATCGAAGTGGCGTAGGACAGCCGGATGTAACCGGGTGTCCCAAATGCGTCGCCAGGGACAGTGACCAGATGCTGCTTTTCGAGAAGTTGTTTGGCCAGCTCGGTTGTATCGGCAATGCCGTTGCCGAGATGCGCGGAAACGTTCGGATACGCATAAAACGCTCCGCCGGGCTCGACGCAAGTGACTCCCGGAATCGCGCGCAGCCCGGCGACGATGCGGTCGCGCCGCCGCGAATACTCGGCGAGCATTACGGCGACGGTATCCATCGGTCCAGTTAGCGCTTCCAGGGCCGCGTACTGCGCAACGGATGTGGGATTCGATGTGGACTGGCTCTGAACCTTCGTCATCGCCGAGATCAGCGGTTCTGGCGCTAGCGCGTATCCAATGCGCCAGCCAGTCATCGCAAATGTTTTCGAAAGCGAACCGGCAACGATGATATTCGGCTTGGTGCCCGGCAAACTCGCCAGCGAGTATGGCTTTTCGGTTCCATACACGAAGTGCGAGTAGCATTCGTCGGTCATCAGCCAGATGTTCTTTTCGCGGCAGACTTCGTAGATCTTCGCAAACTCGTCCGCAGGGACGACCGCTCCGCTCGGATTGCTCGGCGAATTGACGATCAATAATTTCGTTCGCGGCGTGATGGCGCGCGCCACCTGCTCGGCGCGCAGGCGGAACCCGTCGGAGGCGTCGGTCATCACCGGAACGGGAGTCGCGCCGGTGTATAGCACCATGTCCGGATAGCTGACCCAGTACGGCGCGGGAATCAGAACTTCATCGCCTTTGCTCAGCAGGCAGCAGAACGCGTTGAAGATGGCATGCTTGCCGCCCACCGACACGATGCACTCCGGCACCGTGTAGGACGAGCCCAGTTGCGCGGCGTGCCACTTAACGATGGCTTCCCGCAGCGGTCCGATTCCGGCCGTAGGAGTGTATTTCGTGCGGCCTTCCTTGAGCGCGCGAATGGCCGCTTGCTGAATATTGTCGGGCGTTGGGAAATCCGGTTCGCCGGGGCCGAAGTCGGCCAAATCCACTCCCTGGGCGCGGAGACGTTCCGCCGCTGCCAGCACGGCAGCAGTCGGGGAGATCGAAATGCGGTTTACTCGGTCGGCCAATTGCACGGTATAGGACTCCTTTTGGTTTAAAGAACTTTTGCCCGCAGACGCTGCTCGACGGCCGGCGGCACCAGGCCAGTCATCGGTCCGCCCAACTGCGCGATTTCCCGCACCAGCCGCGAACTCAGGTAGCTATACGCCACCGCCGGCATCATGAATACAGTTTCAACACCCGGATTCAGTTTGCGGTTCATCATGGCCATCTGCAACTCGTATTCGTAATCGGAAACCGCCCGGATGCCCCGCAGAATCACATGGGCCTCGCGCAACCGCGCGTACTCCACCAGCAGGCCGCTGAACACATCCACTTCCACATTGGGCCAGGGCTGCGTGACTTCGCGCAGCATTTCCACACGCTCTTCGAGACTGAAAAGAGGGTCCTTTTCCATGTTTCGTAGGATGCTGACGGTCAGGCGGTCGAATATCTTGGCGCCACGCTCGATCAGGTCGAGGTGGCCGTTGGTCACGGGATCGAACGATCCGGGATAAATCGCCAGGATATTTTTCATGGTTTCACCCAACTGCGTCCGCTCACTTCCAAACTATTGTAGCGAAGATTGGCGCGAATTACGCAAGGGAATTCACCTCGGGATTTTGGTTCCAAAACATTTTCCCGTCGTAGGAAGAACCATTCCATAAACCATGAGATATTGCCGTTTTGGATGGGATAGAATTCGGTGGAGCGCGCAAGGGATACAGCGTTCGCGGAAGGGGGATTAGGATATGAAAGATACAGTGGAAGCGAAACACGTTCGCGCCGGTAACGCCGCGATTGGGGCCGGGGCAATCGGTGCGCTGGCAATTGGCGCGATTGCGATCGGGGCCATAGCGATTGGCCGATTGGCGATTCGAAAAATCAAGGTGGACAAAGCCAAATTCAAATCCCTGGAGATCGAGGAGCTTACTGTTGCACGCCTTCGCGTCTCGGAACTCTCCGTGAAGGACTCGCTGAAGCTGCCCCCGGGGGCGCTCTTGAGTGAAGGGGAATTCGAGTGAAGTTGCGAGTCTCTGCTATGGGCGCGCGTTGCGGAACGAATCGAAAGCTATGAAAACGATACGGCGAAAATCAATCATCGGTCTCTTAGTCGTTTGCGGATTCATTTTCACTGTCGCACATGCGCAGACTGTCTCGAAAGCTTCAGCGCCATCCGCATTCGAACCGCTGGATCGCTGGAAGGCAGCCGTAGCCTCGGGAGATCGCGCGGCCCTCTCCTCTTTCTACTCGATTTCTCCCGCGGCCAGGGCGAAAACGCCCCAAGGCGTCACGCAGGACGCTTCCGAGGAGCCGACGTTCTGGTCTTCGCTGCGCCGCGCAGGGCTTGGCACCTTCAACCTGAAAGTTCTGGAAGTGAAGCCGATACAGCCGGGAGTCACAGCGATAGTTTTTCGGTTGGAAGGGAAGTTCCAAACCCCGTCCGGGGTGAAGTCCGGCGTAATTGGCGGGACCCAAGTATGGATGCAGCAGCGCGGCGAATGGCGAATCGTATCCACGGAGAGAAGCGATCCGGGCGTTGACGCCACCAGGCGCTTGCCCGAACCGGCAAGGCCCAACACGCAGCTTTATCCCGCTCCCGAGGAAGCTCCCGCGGAAATCTCCGCCGCCCTGGCTGCGGCTTCGAAAGACCACAAGCGCGTAATCCTCGTCTTCGGCGGGAACTGGTGTTATGACTGCCACGTTCTGGATGCGACGTTTCGGTCTCCGAAGTTTGCTCCCCTCGTGAACGCGAACTACCACGTGGTCCATATCAATGTCGGCGACTACGACAAAAATCTGGACAACGCCCGGAAATACGAAATCCCTCTGGAAAAAGGGGTCCCAAGCCTCGCCATCCTCGATCCCGACGGCAAGCTGGTGGTGAGCCAGAAAAAAGGCGAGTTCGAATCGACCACGCGCATCGGCCCGGAAGATGTAGTTCAATTTCTGGACAAGTGGAAACCGAAGCGCGGAAGCTGAAGTTTCCATTCGAAACTGCCCCGCCATTTAACCTCGTTTACGCCCACTTCGCACCCTCCTGAAGGCAGTTGCCTGTATCTGCTTTGACCAATACGACCCATTTGGTCCTAATTTAAGGTGTTGCACGGCTAGGAGTTGAGGGGAAGACCAGACTTGACATCGTAATCCCCTCAGGCGTACTATCCATATGCGACTAGGTTGGTCGTATATATGTTGAAGCTATCGAAGAAAGCCGATTACGCGTTGATAGCTGTCAGACATTTGGCGGCGCACAGTGAAGAGCAATCGCACAGCGCCTCTGACATCGCCGAGGCTTACGGAATTTCGGCAACTTTGCTCGCGAAGGTATTACAGCGCTTGGCCAGGCAAGGGGTTGTGACAGCGCGGCATGGCTCCAGCGGGGGATATCAGTTGGCGCGGCACCCCAGCGCGATTTCGGCTCTGGAAGTGATCAGCGCCGTGGATGGGCCGCTGATGATTACCTCGTGCACGACTAGCCACGGCTCCTGCGAGCAGAGCACCACATGCACCGTTCGCGGGCCGTTGCGTAAGGTAAATGAGAGCATCGCGCAGGTTTTGCGCGCGATCACGATTTCGCAAATGACTGAGGAAGCGCCCGAAGCAGAGTTGGTCGGGCTTTCGACCTAACAGATTAAGATAGAGACGGGGGACGCAAGCATGGCTATCAAGCTACCGATTTACATGGATTATCACGCGACCACTCCGGTGGACCAGCGCGTGGTGGATACGATGCTGCCGTACTTCCACGACAAGTTCGGCAACGCGGCCAGCCGCAACCACTCCTTCGGCTGGACTGCCGAGGAAGCGGTGGAGAACGCGCGCGCGCAGATTGCCCGGCTGATCAACGCAACGCCCAAAGAGATCATCTTCACCAGCGGTGCCACCGAATCGAATAACCTGGCCATCAAGGGCGCTGCGGAAATGTACCGCGAAAAGGGCAATCACATCATCACGCAGGTGATCGAGCACAAGGCTGTGCTGGATACCTGCAAGCGCCTGGAAAAATACGGCTATGAAGTCACGTATTTGCCCGTCGGCAAGGATGGCCGCATCGACCTGGACGACCTGCAGCGCGCCATTACGCCCAAGACGATCTTGATCTCGATCATGTACGCCAACAATGAAATCGGCGTGATTCAGCCGATCCAGGAAATCGGCAAGATTGCCAAGGAAAAGGGCATCCTGTTCCACAGCGACGCCGTGCAGGCGCTGGGAAAAATTCCGATCGACGTGCAACGCGATAACCTCGACATGATCTCCCTCACCGCGCACAAGCTCTATGGACCGAAGGGCGTCGGCGCGCTGTATGTGCGGCGTCGCAATCCGCGCGTGCAGCTTTCGGCGCAGATCGATGGCGGTGGCCACGAACGCGGTATGCGCTCGGGCACGCTGAACGTGCCGGGCATCGTGGGCTTCGGGAAAGCGGCGGAGATTTGCCAGAACGAAATGGCCGAGGAAAGCGTTCGCCTGCGCGGCATGCGGGACAGGCTGAAAGACGGCCTGTTCGCCAAGCTGGACGAGCTCTACATCAACGGTTCGATGACCCACCGGTTGCCGCACAACATCAATATCAGCTTCGCGTTCGTCGAAGGCGAATCGCTGCTGATGGGCATCAACGACATCGCTGTATCGAGCGGTTCGGCCTGCACCTCGGCAACGCTTGAGCCCAGCTACGTGCTGAAGGCGTTGGGCGTCGGCGAAGACCTGGCGCACACCTCAATCCGCTTCGGCTTGGGACGCTTCAATACCCTTGAGGAAGTGGATTACGTTACCAACCGCGTTATCGAAGTCGTGCAGCGGCTGCGCGAGCTGTCGCCGCTCTATGAAATGGCCAAGGAAGGCATCGATCTGAGCAAGATGAACTGGAAAGCGACCGCAGAGCACTGATATTCATCTGATTCTAAGAGATTCTTAGAGGGGGAATGAAATGGCGTATTCAGAAAAAGTAGTCGATCACTACGAGCATCCGCGCAACGTCGGCAGCCTGCCCAAGGAAGATCCGAACGTGGGCACCGGCTTGGTCGGCGCGCCCGAGTGCGGCGACGTGATGCGGCTGCAAATGAAGATTAATCCCGAGACGCAGATCATCGAAGAGGCAAAATTTAAAACTTTCGGTTGCGGCTCGGCCATTGCCAGCTCTTCGCTGGCGACGGAATGGGTGAAGGGCAAGACGGTCGAGGAAGCGCTCACTATCTCGAATACGGACATCGTCCGCGAGTTGAGCCTTCCCCCTGTGAAGATTCACTGCTCTGTGCTGGCCGAAGACGCGATCAAGGCGGCCATCGAGGACTGGAAAAAGAAGAAGGAAGTTGCCCAGCCCGCTGCAAGCGCGACCGTAGGCAATTAAACCCGGCTGGCGGGTGTTGACGCCGAATCCGGCGTCCGAGGTGCATTTTGGAAACGGCAACAAAAGTAGCGGGAATTCGTGTGACGGAGAAAGCTGCCGTCAAGATTCAGGAACTGCTCGCCAAGGAAGGCGTGCCTGTCGAAACCGGCGGGCTACGCGTTGGCGTGCAGGGAGGCGGCTGTTCGGGGCTGACGTACGCCATGCGCCTGGATACGCAGGCGCGGGACCGCGACAAAGTGATCGAGGAAAATGGCGCGCGGCTGTTTGTGGACCCGAAGAGCTATCTGTATCTCCACGAAACCACGCTCGACTATCAGGAAGATTTGATGCGGCGCGGGTTCGTCTTCCAGAATCCGCAGGCAACCCGCAGTTGCGGGTGCGGCAGTTCGTTCACGGCGTAACGCCGGGGCTCGTTTCAGGGCGACATCGCAGGCGCTTCATCTCGAATGAGACGTTTGGTTGGCCGGCATGGGGAGCCCGCCAGCCATTTTTTTTGTTCCGCCACCATACTTTTAGCCATGAATGCAACATCCATCACGGAGGCAACATCCGCGGCATGCTGGAGCTGCTCGGCAGCGACCGGTGGCGCGCAGTTTTGCCCGGCATGCGGGAAAATTCAGCCGTTGCCGCAGGGCGCCGATTATTTTGCATTTTTCGGGCTGCCGCAAAAGCTGACGATCGATGTGGCGAATCTCGAACAGCGTTTCCACTCGCTCTCCTGGAAGCTGCACCCGGATCATTTTGTGCGCGCCACCGAGCAGGAGCGGCAGCTTTCGCTCGATCGTTCCTCGCAATTGAACGATGCGTACCGCACTCTCCTCGATCCAGTCGCCCGTGTCGAATATCTGCTGGGTCTGTCAGGCATGCGCAAGGAAGGCCAGAAGAAACAACAAGCGCCGCCCGAACTGCTCGAAGAGGTATTTGAGCTGAATGAATCGCTCGATGAACTTCGCGACGCGCGTACATCCGGCGGCAGTGAAGCGGTAATGGCCGCGCTGCGAAACAAGCTACAAGCTGCGCAACAAAAATTTGAATCGCTGCTCGTGGATGTGGATAAGCAACTAGCGTCCGTCGCGGCAGAATGGGACGCCGCACTGGACTCCGGAGCGGATGACGCCACGAAAAAGAAACTCATGGAGCGAATGAACGAAGTCCTGAACCGCCGCTCGTATGTTCGGAATTTGGTGAATGGAGTGGGAAGGGAACTCGCGTGATTTGTGACTCGTGATTCGTAATTCGTAATTCGTGAACACCACTCCGCACAGAATGGTTCGAAGTTTTTCACGAATCACAAATCACGATTCACGAATCACTCTAATCGGGAGCACCACCGTATGGCAAAGACCGTCGGCATCGATCTCGGCACGACCTACAGCCTGATCGCGTATCAGGATAAGCGCGCGGGCGGGCCGAAGTGTATCCCGGGGCCGTACGGCACGCCGCTGTGCCCTTCGGTGGTCAGCGTGGACGCGAGCGGCGCAATCCTGGTTGGCGAGCCTGCGCGGCGTCGATTGCTGACCCAGCCGGAGCGCACGATCTATTCGGTGAAGCGCCTGATGGGACGCGGCCCGGTCGACGTGCAGGATGAGCTGAAGCTTTTTCCATTCCGCATCGATCCGGCCAGCGCGAACGTAATCCGCGTCCGCCTGGGCGACCGCGTGTTTACCCCTCCCGAAATTTCCGCGTTTATTTTGCGCGAGCTGAAAAGCTGGGCCGATGAATATTTTCAGGATACGGTGGACCGCGCGGTCATCACCGTGCCCGCGTATTTCAACGACGCGCAACGCCAGGCCACTCGCGATGCCGGTCGCCTCGCAGGTCTGGAAGTTCTGCGGCTGGTGAATGAACCCACGGCGGCAGCGCTGGCTTATGGCCTGCACGAGAAAAAGCGTGGCCGCGTGGCTGTGTATGATTTCGGCGGCGGCACTTTCGATATTTCGATTCTCAAATTAATCTCGACCACCGACGGCGACATCTATCAGGTGCTTTCGACCAACGGCGACACGCACCTTGGCGGAGACGATATCGACAACGCGCTGCAGGCGGTCGCGCGAGAAGAGATCCGAGGACAAGGAGTGGACCTCGCATCGCATCCGGAAACGATTCAGGAACTGCGCAAGGCGCTGATTGCCGCCAAGCACGAGCTATCCGACGCGGACAAGACCACGATCAAATTTGCTCTGCCCAACGGCGGCGTCTATTTCCGCGAAATCTCGCGCACCGAATACGAGAAATGGATTCGCCCGATCGTGGACCGCACGATGGCCCCAGTGCAGCAAGCGCTGGCGGACGCAAAGCTGACGCCCACCGAAATCGAGGAAGTAGTTCTGGTAGGTGGCTCGACGCGCGTTCCTCTGGTGCGGCAAACTGTCGAACAATTTTTCGGGAGGCATCCCCACGCGGAGCTGAATCCGGACGAAGTGGTCGCGCTGGGCGCGGCGGTGCAGGCCGATATTCTGGAAGGCGGCGTGAAAGACATGCTGCTGCTCGACGTTACACCGTTGTCGATGGGCATCGAGACGATGGGTGGCGTGGTGGCCAAGATCATTCCGCGAAATTCCACGATTCCCGCAAGCGCGCAGGAGATGTTCACCACCGGCGTCGAGAACCAGACGGGAATCGATGTTCATGTGCTCCAGGGCGAGCGCGAACTCGCGAAAGATTGCCGGTCTCTTGCGAAATTTCAGTTGAAAATTCCGCCGGGCCCCGCGGGCCTCGCGCGCATCGAAGTGAAATATCTGATCGACGCCAGCGGTATCCTGCAAGTCTCCGCGCGAGACCTCCGCACCGGGGAGCAGCATTCCATCGAAGTCCAGCCGAGCTATGGACTGGACGACGCGGAAGTCGAGCGTATCCTCGAAGAATCGATCGAGCACGCCGAACAGGATTTTTCCGAGCGTCAGTTGATCGAGGCGCGGAACGAATCGGACGCAGTCCTCGTCGCGACCGAAAAGGCGCTGGTGCGCGAACAAGCCGAGGCGCCCGACGACCTCCCAGCGGAGGAACGCGCGGCGATTGAAGCCGCGATGAAATCGCTGCGCCAAGCGGTCGCAGGCAAAGACTACAAACAGGTCCGCATGTTCGTGGATGTACTGAACCAGGCGACTACTCCACTGGCAGAACGCATGATGAATCGCGCCATAGCAACAGCCCTGGAAGGCAAGCAACTCGATAAGGTCTAGTAGGACAGGTTTCAACCTGTCCGCTTTTGGTTTCAATTTTACTCCACGAGACATCGATCAAAGATTTTGTTAGAACGAGAAGGAGACACAAATGGGCGGCAGCAATCCATACATCGACCAGGTCAAGTACACGCCCGCGACCAAAAAGTTCAAGGTGACGTTCATCAGGGAAGGCCAAACGGTCGAAGTGGACCCCGAAAAAGTTCCCTACGCGCGGGAAGGCCTGCCCGGCAGCATCCTGGACATCGCCACGGGATTTCACATGGGACTCGATCACGCCTGCGGAGGCGTGTGCGCGTGCTCCACGTGCCACGTAATCGTGCATGAGGGGCTTGAGACCTGCAACGAACCAACCGACGCCGAACTCGATCAACTCGACGAAGCGCCGGGACTGACTGCAAAGTCGCGCCTTGGATGCCAGTGCGTTCCGGACGGAACAAAGGATCTGGTGGTGGAAATTCCGGAGTGGAACAAGAATTTCGCCAAGGAAGCCGAACACTAAACTTTCCGATTTCACGACGAGGAGTGAAATAGATGCCGGCCACATTCGATTGGAACGAAGCGGAAGAGATCGGGATTCAACTCACCGACAAATTTCCGGACATCGATCCGCTCTCAGTGCGCTTCACCGATCTGCACAAGTGGGTCATTGAGCTAGCCGGATTCTCAGGCGATCCAAAAGCATCCAGCGAAGGAAAGCTCGAAGCGATCCAGATGGCCTGGTTGGAGGAGCGGGAGGACAGGAAGGCGTGATTCGTGAATCGTGATTCGTAACTCGTGGTTCCGGAGCGCGATAGTCTGATGCGAACGCCTGAATCTAGACTTTCAACTCTCAACTTTCGACTTTCAACTGCCTTCAACGCCTTGTCAATTCTTCGGGTTTCCACTACTCTAGCTACTCCACTTTTTTCACCCCTGTGGCGCTATGGTGCAACGGTTAGCACGTGGCCCTTTCAAGGCCAAAATGCGGGTTCGATTCCCGCTAGCGCTACCAAATCGAACTCATCCCAACAAACGGACGGTAACTTAGTGAGCAGGCAGCAACGGCTTCTGGCCCGCCTGTAGCTGCTCGTCAATGGCGGTTAGCTGCCCGGCGGTGCCGGAATAGCTAGCCATGAGCTCGAGCAAATCCACGGTGCCTTTGCGCCCGAATAATCCCAGAACTTTGGCAAAAGTTTCCGAGGAGAGTTTTCTTTGGCCAAAGGTTTCGCGTCCGAACTCGATAATGGCGGTTTCTTTATCTCCCAGGCCCACTACCGGCTTGTTGTACTTGATGATGTCTATGGTGGACTGTTCGATATGCCGTGGGTCAGCCGGGTTGCGTCCGAACAGTTCCCATTGGGTCCATTCATACTGGCAGTCCATTTCGTAAGCCGTCACCAGAATTGCGATTTCGATCAGCCTCGGCGACAGTCCCGTTTCATATTTCAGGTAGTGGTTGATCGGGCCTTTCAGCTCTGCGAGCTTGGGGTCCCACTGAACCATGCGCGGTTGCGGCGTCCCGGTGGGAAGCAAGCCGTCCGGCACTTCGCCATTCGCCGAGGGAACTCGGCGGGTCTGTTCCTCATAGGCTTTCTTGCCGTACTCGCCCATATCTTCGCGCTTGGGCAAGGGGAAACGATTCATCGAGTCCGGAAAGATGTCTGCGGGAAGCGGGCTCGCGGCAGCGGCTGTGAAACGCGCCGGATCGCGCGGATGGTCGATGGGAGGGAGCAGCGGCTTTTGGTCGGCTCGCAATTGATTGTCGAAGGCCACCAGCTCGGCGGCAGCGCCGCAATAGCCAGACATCAAGTCGATCAAGTCGACGGCACCTTTGCGGCCGAAGAGGCGCAGGACGTCGGCAAATGTCTTGGAGGAGAGCACTCTCCTGCCAAAGGTTTCGCGCCCAAACGCAACGATGGCGGCTTCCCGCTCGCTCAGTCCGGTCACCGGCTTTTCGTATTTGATCATATCGATGGTGGACTGATCCATGAAGCGCGGATCTTTGGGGTTTCGGCCGTGTTCTTCATACTGGGTCCAAAGATACTGGGAGTCCATCTCGCGCGAGGTCACAAGAATGGCGATCTCAAGTTCCCGGTTCGACAAGCCGATCTCGTACTTGATGTACTGAACGTAGGGGCGCATGAGCTGGGAGTATTTAGGGGACCAGGCACCGACGCCGGGCTGCTCGATTCCAACCGGCAGCGGCGATTTGGGCATCACGATTGGCTTGCCGTCAGCATCCACGGTCGCCAGGGGCAGCCGATTTCGGGAGTCGGGATAGATGTCCTTCGGAAGCGGAGCTACGGCTGAGTCGGCGGTGTGCGGCGGATTTTGCGCCGAAGTCTGCCCCCCGATCGTTTGCATCGAGACCGCGGCTGCGACAACCGCAAGCAAAATTACTCCGACGTTTTTCGATGCGCGCATAACGATCTCCTTGGGGAAGCGACGGAAGTCCAATTTGCTCGAACGAGCAGATTTATACACCAGAAGCAGTTGCGAGCGCACCCGATTGTTCTTCCAAGCTGTTTCGAGCGGTTTTTAACCCCGGACAGTGCCGTCCGTTAGCCAGACTCGTTTTGTACGATTTCTATCCACTGTCCTTCGGGAATCCATGTTCCATTTCGGTTGAATTAACACTTACTTAATTATTTTCTGCTGCTTGGGTCAATTCAATGTGGGCCGAGCGATTGCTCTATTCAGGGGAAACCACCAGGGGCGGTTCAGGGGCGAGCGGGGAAGGATGCTTGAGAGGCCGGTTCCACTTCATTATGTCCGTTGTTCAATCACACGGTCGTCAATTCGCGCTTCTCGTACCGGAAACTGGCTCTGACACAGTACGCGACATAAAAAAGAAAAAAGGGAGAAAGCAACCGGAGCTTTCTCCCTGAATTCTCTATAACTAAATAAAACGACCGCTTAGCTGAGCGGAGTGCTGGCCGACGTTGCTGCACCGCTGGGGTCGGCGCGGATCACACCGCTTTGGTTGGTGAAGAAACCCCGTTGGCCAGTGGTCCCGACGTTCACAGGTGTCGCTGTGACCGAGTAGGAGGAAGTGGGCGTCCCAGTGCCTACATAGACGAACGTGTAGCCGCTCTTGGTTGCGGGGTCTTGGCCAAGCACGGAGTCAACCAAGTCAGCCGTCGTGGAACTTGGAGCCGTGCCGCTGGCAACGGGTCCTAGTGATGCAAGGCTTGGCGGATAATTTCCGTATGTGGTCGAGTAAGAAACAGCCGACGTGTTCAGCGTGCGAAGAGTAGCCACAGCCGATGCTTCATTGGCTGCCATCTTTGAGCGCAGCAGGTTCGGAATAGCAATCGCCGCAATGATCAGGATGATGGCGACAACGATCAACAACTCAATCAACGAGAAACCCTTCTGTTTATTACGCATCTTTCCTCCAATAAATTTACCTGGGCTCTGTGACAATGACCCAAGGTTGCATGACTGCTTGTGTAATAGGCATTAATAATGCCAATTTAAAACTTGTTTGAGAATTTGTTTTCAGCCCCGCAAGTACTGTAGAATCAATGAGTGACATAGGTTGTGACGCCTAAACAATTCTAATGTTCTGTGACACACACATTTCGCGTTAGAGTCGACGACAAAAAATGGCATGCCGATTGACAATTCCTGCCATGATTCGCCAGCTTGGAGGGCTGAGACAACGACGACGATGCCCTCGGCGTTATTGTGATAATTCGGGGTTTGACCGATTTTTGCTTGCTGCACAGCTGTGCCGGTGCCTGCAAAGTTCTATAAATGGGGTAAGTCAAGGAAATCACTTCTCCCGCTGCCGGATATTTTCTTACTTTCCAGCACGTGTGAATGAGCGAGGATGATTCTGGCGTGCCGCCGCATGGACTCGGTTCGGTGCACAGCCGCGTGCGGCTGTTAAGCTGTTCTCTTCCAGTGATTTCCATCGCGTGGTCGCGACGAAGCCAGCTGATTCTGAACCCGACAAGCACAACAGCTGTCTGACACCAATCATGGTTCTGTCTGAGACTCGTGGCATATAGCTGCTTCGGTTTGTCCGAGAGGGCCTAGGGTCGGCTAGGAGACTGCGTGTCCGAGACATGCAGCGCCTAACTTTCAGTTAAGACTCACTTTCGAAGCCGGACGCCTTTTCCCGTCACGTGTGGTCGACCCATTCCTTCCTCGTCTAGGGTAGGGATAAACACCTTGTGCCGATCTCCTCCGTCCGTGGACCTAAAAGTATTGTGTTTAACAATCGCTGTCATTGGTTGAGTTGGCCGCCCAATCAAATCGCAATCGATGCTGTTGGGGCTTGAGCCTTAGAGCATTCACCCGTCCTCCCGATATAGTGGACCCTGTTTTGTGTAAATTCTATCCATTGTCTAATGGAACAGCCTTTCTCGTTGCCGTTGTTATCTGTATCCCTTTTTTATTCAATCAATTGAGAGGTCACAGGCCATGGCCTAGCAGTTGCTAGATTCAGAGAGGAAGTTCAAGAACAGTGGGTTGAAGGGGACGGAAAAAGAGCGCACGTTAGCAGCCTCCGGCAATCCCACTTGGAGATTTGGAAATGAAGAGCGAGAACGGCAATCAGACCAGATGTCGAAGGTGCGGGGCTACTGGCTTCAGCATGGTTGAACTGCTGATTGTGATAGCGATCATGATCGTTCTTTCCGCGATAGCTATCCCGGCAACCACATCTGCTGTCGCCAATTATCAGCTCACAGCGGCGGTGAATAGTGCGGCCGGAGCTATCCAGAGCACGCGCTATCAGGCCATCATGCATGGCTATCCATATCAAGTGGCATTCAACACTACGAACAATACTTTCCAAGTTTTGAGCGAGATCCCGCCTGCCACAACCTTCAGCAATGTGGGAGCTGCGGTGCCGCTTTCCGGATCTCCGATTACTTTGAGCGCCCTCACGACGCTTCAACTCAAGCCGAACGGCTCGGTTTCAGCGGTCGTGGGGGCAATGAATTTCACTATTTCCTATCGCGGGAAGACTAAAATGTTAACGGTGTCCAACTATGGCTCAATCTCTGTGCAGTAAGAACGTTCAAGACCATAAGAAACGTTCCAGAGGCTTCACAATCATTGAAGTCCTCGTCGCGTCGATCATTCTTATCGTGGGTCTTGTAGCCGCCGGGGGTGTGGTCGGTAGCACCCTGGGCAGCACCACCCGCAGCGGGTACATGAACCAAGCTGCAATCCTGGCGACAGAAAAGCTCGAAGATTTAAATCGCTACCCCTCCGCCGATCCCAACGTTGCAGTGCCGACCGGCTCCTCGATGGGGAGCCTCGGCTCAGATATCCTGCAAGATGTGACCGCAAATGGCGTTACCGAGGCTGTTAACTACTACGACGAAGTTTATTTTTCACCATCGCAGGGCGCGATCGCGGAAACAACCAGCAGCTTGGACATCAATGGCAATCCACAATATACAACGACTACATACACCCCAGATGGTCTGATTAGCAGCTCAGCGCCCAGTTCAACGCCACCGAGTTCTGCGGGTTCAATAGCGTTTGAGCGTCGCTGGATTATTGAGATAAATCAGCCTGTCGCGGGGGTCCGACGGGTCACCGTTTTGGTCACTTTATTAAATCAATCTGTTCACCCCCCCGTAACATTTCAAATGAGCATGGTGCGTCCATGAACTGTCAATCGAAGAACATTGCGGCACGCCGCAGCATTCACGGCAATCGTCTGGCCGGGTTCACACTCATGGAGTTTCTGATTTCCATGGCTTTGTTCATGATTGTGGGGGCGGCTGTCCTGGGGATGTTCGCGAGTCATGCGCCGTACTTCACTCAGCAACAGGGCATCGCGGGGGTCAACATTGCGTTACAGAATGTGGTGTCACAGATGCAGCTCGACCTGGTGAATGCGGGCACGGGGTACTATCCCGGATCGGTCATACCGAGTTGGCCGGTTGGAGTAACGATCAACAACCAGCCTTCGGGAGCCCCCGCCTGCAATAACGCCACAACCTTCACCTACTCTGCAGCTTGTTTCGATACCCTGAATATTCTCACTATTAATCCAAATGTGCCGGCTGCCCATCCGACCGACGGCACAGGAGCAACCGCAGGGACCATTTGCAGCTCTGTGAACTCTTCCCCGTTCTACATCCAGCCCAATCCCGTTGCGGGCCTAACGCTGGCACAGGAGGTGGCACAGACCGCTGCGGAATTTCAAACGGGTGACCAAGTGCTTCTCATTACGACGGGTGGCGGCACGCACGGAACAACGGGACCCACTGGAGGCAATTCCTCGACTGCCTCCGGCGGAACCCTGGTTAATTCAATCGTTTTGTCCGGGGCTCCAGTAACAGGTCCAAATTATGTTGCGCTGCCGTTCGTGCCGGCCGCGGCCGGCGTTCTCTACACCAATGACCCATTAAAAATATCTGATTCCAATTCCACGAACCTTGGGGGGGCGTTTTGCGCCGGGGACTGGGCCATGAAACTGGAACCCACGACTTACACTGTGGATGTAAGCAATCCGAACGATCCGAAATTGACCCGGCAGCAAAATGGAAACTCCGACATCATCGCTGAACAAATCATCGGTTTTAAAGTTGGCGCAGCGACCTGGAATACCGCCAATTCTACGAGCACTTTGACTTATAGCTTCTATGCGCAGAATCTGCCGACGGATACTCCGGCAGGTTACAAGAAAGACTTCGAGCAAGTGCGCTCTGTTCGTGTAACCCTAATTGGCAGGACGAACCCCAATCCGGATCCCACGTACACGTTTCGAAATACGTTTGACGGCGGCCCGTACCAGGTCGTGAGCGCCAGCGTGGTAATCAATCCTCGCAACATGACGATGAATGGCAATTGAGGACTCCTTATGACTATCTACTTAACCTTTTCGAACACTGCTTGCCTTTCCAACTTCTCTCCTTCCCAGCGACGGCAAGGCAGAAAGTCCCAGCGGGGAGTCGCGTTGGTTATCACCTTGCTTTTGCTGGCGCTTGTAACCGTCTTATCGCTGGGAATGGTGATCGCGCTTAGTTCTCAGACTCTGATCGGTGGCTACTATCGCAATTTTCGCGGATCGTTTTACGCGGCCGATTCAGGCCTCAATATTGCTCGTCAACAATTGAAGGGCCTACTGGTGGCGGGCCTCCCCACGGCATGGGCGGCCCCGCCGATCGCCAATCCGGCGAGTCTAGCGTCCAATGTTTTGAGCACATTGGCCTCAAGTTACGGGAGTTCGACAACGCTGAATAGCGGCACTGCAGGGCAATCTTGGGCAGAAAATTTCACGATCACGAACAGCAGCTTGGCGTTAGCTCCAAATTCGCCTACGATCACCTCTTACGACACGAGTACAGGCACCTGCACGCCTGTGCTTCCATGCCCAAACGGTTTTCAGTATATCTACAATTATGGCCTCACTGTTGTAGGGACTGCTCAAGGTTCCGAGAAACAGACGATCACGGAGACTGGGACTGTCACTTTGAATATTACAGGCCTTGCAGCCTCAAGCAAGGTCAATTTTTCGTATTTCGGGGGGTTCGTGGACATATACCCTGCCGGCATCGGACCGTTGGTTCCCGGGACCATGACCGGGCCGATGTTTTCGAATAATGCGTGGGAATTCATGGCCGCCATTCCACCGTGGACGGCACCCTATATCTTTTCCGATCCTATTGGCCAGGTATGGTCCCAGGCAGATTATTGGGATAGCGGTTGGGGCCAGCACTGGTCCTCGGCAAGCAGTTGGGGATCGGGCGCGAATCTCGTCGCGCCGAACTTCGAGGGGGGCTTTTTCCTTGGTCAGCCTCCTGTCCTGCTGCCAACAAATGGTTTCAATCAGGCTGAAGCTGTAATCGATGGTAACGGAACTCTCTGGCCTTCCACCCAAACGGCAGCACAAACAGGCACTGCACTTTCTGTCCTGAAAAATCTCAGTGGAAGTGCGTATAGTGGCACCGGAACCCAGGGTATCTACTTCAACAAAGGCACCACGTCGGGTACCACAACGGGTACTTGCCCGGCGTCTGTGACACCGCCGTGCATCGCTGGCGGTGGCTTCTATGTCGAGGGAGGCGCCGATGTAAAGCTCGTTCCCAGCGGAGCCACGGCGCAGATCTATAATATTACTCAGAATGGAGTACTAACGACGATCACGATCGATCCTGCAGCGAATAGCGGCATTGGCACTACCGTGATTACCTCGGGAAGTACGACGCAGACTTTGAACGGGGTTCCCATCAATACGATTACCGCGCAGGCCTCGACCATGGTGTTTGTCGACGGGAACGTGACTATCCATGGTCCGGGAGAAGGCCAGGGAGCTATCCAGGACAATACCATGATTACAGTGACAGCAAACGCGAACGCTTCGACTGGCCAGAGCGGCGATATCATTGCAACCGGTGACGTCCTATATAAGACGGAGCCGGTCTCCATCCCGCAAGATGCTCTGATTCCCGCAGCTGCTAACATGAACCAGGTGCTTGGTCTCTTTACAGCTACTGGCAATTTCATCACCCAGGACGCTCAAGCGGATCAAAATATCGAGGTGGACGCCAGTATTGCCACGATTTCGGCATCAGACTCGGCGAATAATTGCGCAAGCAGGGAAGGCGGCCAATTGTCTATCGGACACATCAATACGTTTAACAACGTCGGCGGAATGGCCCAAAGTTGTATCTATGCAGCAGACGTGAATACAGAAAATACCTGGTTCGACCGCCGCTTTACCTCGCGGCCGAATTTTGCTCCTCCGTGGTTCCCTTCGACCACGGTTCAAACAGGTGGCTCGCAGCCAGTGAACGCGAGTGTAACCGTGCAGCGAATTCAGTGGCTGAATACGTCTGCCCAGTAACTGGGTGTAAATCTATAAGTTGCAGGATGGCAAAACGCCCTGGCGCTGTCAGGGCGTTTGCATTTTATATCAAGTAAGAAACTCGCGATCTTTATGGGCGTCTTTGGATAGATTCATCGTTAGGGATAAATTCGGGCGGAAAACGGCGCGGCGGATGCCGGGACCGTACACGCGAATTGAGACGGCCAGCCCGGATCGGACGCGGGATTTCGACACAACGCCGTGAAATTGTAAATTACATTGCCGAGAGTCACAGTGCCGTCTAGCGGTTCCGCGTAGATCTGGTAGCCCTGCGCGGGGCCCACAGCCAATCTATCCAGGGAATAGGTCCCGTCAAATTGTGCGGGGCCAGGGTTGGAACAGCTCCATCCAGCCAACGTAGCTGCTGAGACTGCTCCAGTTGTAGTGTCCACGGCGACCACTTGCGCGGGGAAGATGCCGGTCACCCCGGCCGGAGAAATAGGCAGCGTCAACGGATTTGCCGGCAGCACGCGCCCGCGGATCGTTCCCACATGCACGGTATCGCTTGAGTCAGGGTAGAGGATACGCAATCCCGTCCGATCGTCGTCGGAAAGCGGTGCGTCGGGCGACTGTGCCGTTGGCCGAGTCCCAGTCATTTGTCCGGGCGGCGGCGCGAAAGGGAACATCATCGCCCTCCACACCCCGGAATGATTGAAGCCGAATGAGTGGCCGAGTTCATGGGTGAGGATCGATTCCAGGTCGTACGCGTTCGGATTTGCGGCCAGAGCCGCGGGAGTTGCGAACGTTGCTGTAGCGTCGGCAGGCCGCACCAGGACGTCAGCGTCCAGAATTTCCCCGATGAACGTCGATGAGGAAGTGCTGGGACCAAGGCGTTCGCCCACCGTATCAGCGTATACCACGCGCGTGAAGGCCAGCACGCCTGCCGCAAATGCTCCGTCGCTCTGGTTGAGGCAAATCGAATTGATTCCGTCCGAAGAGTTGCAGGCGATCGCGGATGAGGTGCGCTGCAACGTCCCGAGCGACGCGGGTGTGAGCGACGTGCCGGACACAGCGGTCCAGACCGCCAGCGATTGCTGGATCATATTCTCAATTTCATTAAGCTGTCCGGCGGGCGTTTGATCCGCCGTAAGGATCGTGACCGGGCTGGTCCCCAGAGACGTACTCCATTGGCGATTGATTGTGCCGGGCGTGGAAACGTCGAAGCGGGTGAGTTGCGGGCAGGAGGTCGTGCCGCCCGCCGCCTGCCTCATGTCTCCGACAGCAGAACCGAGCACGTAAGCTCCGGCGGAATTTGCAGTCATTTGAAACAGGAATATCCACGCAAAGACCGTATGGAGACTGGCGGCTCGAAAACTTTTGCAGCCACGTTTGTTCATTGGACTTTCCCCTTGGCCCTTCCGATGGCCGCTGCCAGAGTTTGGCGGAACTGGTCAATCGGCATCCTGTGGACGCCCTCAGCGCGAAACGTGCGTGTTGCGGAGTCAAACACCGCGAAGCTGCTGGAATCCTGGGTTACCGACTCGTTGCCGGTCTGCGGGTCGCGGCTAATGCGGAATGTTCCCTGCACCCAGCCCGAGATGGAAAATCCTCCCGCGCTGGATCGCTCCAGAAAAATCACGGCATCGTCGCCGGAACGGAAGATCGGTGCGCCATCCACGATGGCGGTCATGTGCCCGACGTGCCCGCCGGGCAGCCGCACCAGGATTCGCGCGGGCGACGAACCTTTCATCGTTTCGATCAAGTCAAAGCTGCTTATCGTCCAGATGGATCCGTTCTCCCATCGGGACTCGACGCGAACGCAGCGCACGCGAGCCACGGCATCGGCGGCGCCGGCCAATTGGTCCAGGCCCATTCGGGCAAGTGTCGTCGCGCCGGTGGGGAACGAAAAAAGAATCAACCCCGCGCCCAAAACGAAGCTATTCGAACGAATGGACTGTCTTCCGATTTGCATGTTCATCAGCGCACCTCGATGGTCCCCGTTCCGGAGGCCATATCTTTTTCTGGATTTTGAACGAACAGTGTTCGAGGCCCGGTAACAGCCGTCGCCGGGACCTGCAACGTCAGGTGAAGAATGCCGAGGCCCAATGGTTCGCGATTGACGATTGCAATATCCGCGGGCGTCGGCCCGGTCAGCGTGTAGCTGAAAGACGGATCGAGACCGCTGACCGAGAAGACGCACAGGTCCGCGGTCGCCGTGCCGCTCGCCGGACGGAATATGGCGACGGTGCTTCCGCCGAGGACGCACGACGACGTCGCCACCGTGTACGCGCCAATCGCGGCGATATTCAGGCTGACGTTCCCGGAGGCGCCCGATCCGCCATCGGTGCTCAGCTCCACTACCACGATGTCTTTGCCGGTTGCGGCTGGCGCATCCGGGGTGAGCGGGATTGTGGAGGACCCGGAGCCGGGGTCCAACACGACAAAGGTTTGCGTATTCGAAAGCGTTCCGTCGGGATTTTGCAGCCGCACTGAGAGGTTCCCCGCAACAGACAGATCGGCCGCTGACAGCGAGGTGGTGCACTGCAAGGCGCTCACGCATGATGTGCCCCGCGCCGTCCCAGCGACGAGGATGGTTGCGCCAGGACCCGGACTGGACGCCGCAAAATTGCTGCCGGAGATTTCCAGCGTGAACCCGCCCGCCGATCCTACATACGCGCTGGTGGGAGCAATCGAGGCAATACTAGGGCCGCCGGAAATCGTCACGCTCGCCGTGCCTGTCTGGCTGGTGTCCTCCGAACTGGTGGCGACAATGCCGATCAGGTTGGGCGAGGGAACCGATGACGGAGCGGTATAGAGCCCCGATGCATCGATCGTGCCGCATGCTCCCGGCGCGCCGCAGGCTGTTCCCGTCACATTCCATATTACTTGTTGATTGTCGGTACCCGTGACGGTTGCCGTGAAGCGCTGCTGTCCCAGGAGCGCCATCGTGACGCTTCCCGGCTGAACGCCCACGACGATGTGCGGCAGAATCGTCACCGTCGCGGATACTGTCTTGGTACTGTCAGCCTGGCTGGCCGCCGTTATGGTTACGGGGTTGGGAGACGGCACGCCCGAGGGAGCGAGATAATCGACGCTTCCGCCGTTACTCGACGAAATCGGCTGACAGGGATTCGATCCCGTCACGCAGATTTGCCCCAACGAACTATTCCCACCCGCGATTCCATTGACTTGCCAAGAGACGTTCTGATTGGCGGCGTCATTGACCTGCGCCGTTAAAGATTGCCGGTGGCCGATCGTGCGCGTCGCACTCGCGGGCGTTAGCGTCACGTTGATCGCCCCAGTGAAGGTAACGGTCGCGCTTGCGGAAATGACGGGATTGGCGTTGCTTCGAGCGCGAACTGTCACCGCGCCGCCCGTGGGTAAATTTAGGGGTGCCGTATAGGTCGTATCGTTGGGGTCGGTCTGTGAATTCACGACCGTCCCGGTCGTTGCGCTTCCTCCGACAACGCCGTTGACGTCCCATGTCACCGTCGTGTCTTGCGCGCCGGTCACAACGGCGCTGAATGCTTGTGTGCTTCCCAACGCAACGGCGGCTGCTGTAGGCGACACCGTGACGCTGACCGTGGAAATGATCGTCACAGACACCGATATAACCTTCAAAGGATCGGCAAGCGGCGTTGCTGTGATCTGCATGGTTGCAGGCGACGGAGGAAACGTGGGCGCGGTGTACACGCCGCTTTGCGAAATCGTCCCACAGGCAGCTCCGCTGCACCCGGAGTCTGAAACCGACCACGTGATCACGCGGCTGGGATTGGAATTGGCTGCCGGAGTCAAAGTGGCCGTGTAACTGGCGCTCGCGGCGGCGTCCACGGAAGAGGGGCCGGTCACGGCCAGTGAAAATGAACTTGTGACGGTGATTGCGGCCACTCCGCTCTTGGAAGGGTCGGCAACGCTGATGGCCGAGACCGAAACGCTTGGTGGCGCGGTCAAAATCTGCGGTGCCGTGTACGTTCCTGACGGATCGATTGCCCCGCACGCGGTTCCGGCGCATCCGGCGCCTGAGACGATCCAGGTCACTGCCCGGTCGGGGTTTCCGGAGGAGTTCACGGTAGCCGTGAAGGAACGTGTACCCCCGAGCTCCACGGGCATCGACTGCGGAGAAACGGAAACCGAGATGTCGCTGGTAATTGTGACTGCTGCCGTCGCGCTTTTCGTAGTATCCGCAACACTGGTGGCCTGCACGGTGACCGCTGTGCTGGCCGGCAGGTCGCCCGGAGATGTGTACACGCCGTTCGAATTGATCGTTCCCACCGTGGCGTTACCGCCCGGAATTCCGTTCACGCTCCAGGTCACGGAGGTGTTTATCGTATTGGAAACGGTGGCGACGAAAGTCTGCGTTGCGCCCAGCAGCACCGAGGCCGCAGCGGGGGTGATGTTTACTGTTACGGTGGGAGGAGGGGGCTGTGTCGGCGCCGAACCTACAAGGCCGCCACAGCCCAGGAAAGACGCAACGAAGAGCAGTGCGGGGCGCCGCCAAAATAACGGAATCGTTAAACGGCGGCGTCCGCCATGCGCTGTGCCTCTTTCCATTGTCTGACCGATTGCACGCGCTGTGCCAGAGCGGAGCAGTCAGGGAATGGCCTGACAAAGGGCCGGCGTTGCTCAATTTTTGCGAATCGTAATTGACGATTAAGTCTTTCCGGGTTAGTGGATTACTCGACAATCGGCTCAATGGGAATGCAGGAAGCTTCAGACCGAAACGAATTCAGGTGAGCCCGTACTGCAACAAGTCTAGTTCCGAATCGGGAAGATTGCCTCAGTGAACTGTTTCACATTGGTGCGGTTCGCATTTTCGAAAGTCATCTGCGAAGTTGTCGTGTTCATATATCAACAGTTGACATGGCGTCACAGGGTTTGAATAATCCCTCCATGCCTCGTCCCGAAGCTGCCCGCCGGGTGAAGAGCTATTCCGCAGCCACCGGCTACGTTTACCAATACTATTTTTATGAGGTGGAAAAGAAGCGGCGTGGTTTTACGCAGGGGACCGAATACGTGTACATGGTTTCCGTGGACCGGCAGCATGTATTTCCCCTAAAAATTTTCGTGGAGCATGAAGCGCTTGAGAAATGGTCGGCGCACACCGGGCAACAGCTGACCGGCACTGAAGAATATGCCGTCGCCAAGATGCGCCTGTTTCAGGCGTTCGATGAAATCGAAGGGCTGACGGCGAAGCAGCCGGACCTGCTGGTTGACGGTTCGAATCTGGATGCGCTACTGGGGCAACTCGACCTCTGACCGAGTTTCAGGAACGCCGAATTACTTTTGAAAGATGGCGGCGAGCGCGGGGGCCAATTCGGGTTCCGCAAACGAGTAGCCCGCCTGTTCGAGTCTGGACGGTTTAACCCGCTGGCTGGCAAGCAACAGCGCATCCGCCATTTCCCCTAAAGCGAGACGCAGAGCAAAACCCGGCGCCGGAAAAAGTGAAGGCCTGTGCAATGCATTGGCGAGGATGCGCGTGAACTCCGAGTTCTGCAGGGGGTTCGGGGTCACTGCGTTGGTCGGGCCGGCGAGCGCTGAATTCTTGAGCGCGAATCGAATTATGCCAACAGCTTCCGCCAGCGTGAGCCACGACATCCACTGACGCCCTGAACCAAGTTTGCCCCCTGCGCCCATCTTGAAAGGCAGCGCCATGCGTGGCAGCGCGCCACCGTGGGCCGCTAGGACGATTCCGAACCTCAGCATCACGACGCGCGCGCCGAATTCCGCGCCGCGGGCGGTTTCCGCTTCCCACGCCTGGCAGAGTTGTGCAAGGAAATCGTTGCCCGGGCTGCGGGTTTCCGTTAGGGTTTCATCGCCGCGATTACCGTAGTAACCGATGGCCGAGGATGCCACGATCACTTGCGGCGGACGCTGTAACTTGGTGAGAGCGCCCATCAGATGCCGGGTCGCATCGATGCGGCTGGTACGCAACAGATTCTTGCGCGAATCGTTCCATCGCCCTTCCGCAATGGACGCGCCGGCCAGGTGCACCAGTGCATCCGCGCCCTCAGCGCCTGCGGCATCGAATTGGCCGCCAACGGGGTCCCATCGAATTGTTTGTGATGTGGCGGAGCCTGTTCGCTTCGACCCTGTGTCAGGACGCGCGAGCCGCACAATTGCGTGGCCCTCACGCTCCAGAGATTCGATCAGTGCGGTGCCCAGAAAACCAGTCGAGCCGGAAACCAGAATGCGCATGGGCGGAGCCTCCGTAGCCTGATTCCAACCTACGGCTGCATCCCTGGAAGGTCAACTGAATTTCTGGACGCGTCAAAAATGCGCTGCTCCCCCGCGCACTTCTCTGTGGGCCTCAGTACCCTCTGAAGACTCTGTGTAACGTTCTTGGTTAAGGCGTCATCACCGTTCGGTTGATCCAGATAATGTCATCCCAGCTCAACGCTTTCGGCGAGCCTTCGAAGAGCTTGTCATAACTGCCGCCGGACGCCTTGAACGTGAATTCCTTCACCCGATCGCGAGGCGTCGTCGTCGTGTTTCGCAGGATGTCCAGGACCTGCTCCTGCCGGGAGATCTGGTAGTAGCCGGGATTTTTCGCGGAATAGAATTTGACGTCCCCGGGCTTGCTGCGCATCCCCGAGCCGCGTTCGAACTTGATATGCATTTCCAGATGCTCGCCGGTCGCGGCGGTGAAAACCCAGTCCTGCGAATCCGTCATCGGCCCCGTCCCGCCGGAAGTGCTGCGTTGGACGGTATGCGTCGTCGCCGGCAAATAGACGCCGAAAGGGCCGGGCGCATCCGCCGGATCCTCGGTGATCCCGCTGATGACCAGCTGAACAGCCTCGCCATTGGCATCCTTTACCGGAGCGACCAGATAGGCGAGGCGATTGGTTCCCGTGGTCCCCGCAGGTTTGCCGTCAGGACCGTTGACGGAAAGACGATCGATAAAAACCACGCGTATATTGCAATCCTTTGCAGGCCCCTGAGTTGCGACCATCGGCGTCCAACCCTGCGGCAAATAGGCTTGCAGCGCGGCATCGGACACGTGGAAATCGAGTTGGAACCTGATTTCGAGGCTGGATTCGACCGGCGTCTGTGCGCGAGCACCTGCGGCGAGCACGGCCAAAGCAAATGCAACCAGCAAACCTCGAACGCTTCCGCGAAGTATTCTCCCTGACATGGTGCCTCCCAAAGTGGTAAAGAAAGACGGCAAGAAAGCGACGTGAGATTTTTTCACGAACTCCCGCCAGATTCGGATCGGTGGAGTATAACTCGACAAGACACGCACGGACCCGCAAATTTGTGTTTTTATTGTCCCCGATCCCGGTTGCAAAGTAATTGTTTTCACGACTTGGGAACCGTAAAATAAGCGTTCACACAGTTCACATCGGAAACTCCCGTGCATAGTAGAGGGCTCGTTTCCGCTCGAAGGGTAGAGGTATGCGAAGAGAAGTTCTGGCAGCCGGGTTTCTGATGAGCTTGTTCGTTGCGGGATGCAAACAAACCCCGCGAGCGGAATACAAAATTCCAGCCGAGGCAGTCAGCCGCGAGAATCCGGTGAAAGTCACCGACGCTTCTATCGCTGAGGGCAATCAGGCTTATGTGAAATACGATTGCCAGGTGTGCCACGCGAAGAATGGTGATGGGAAAGGCTTCATGGCCGGCGCTTCGCATTACGATTGCCGCGATTGGCGGGATGCTGCATCGCTGAAGAACTTCACCGACGGCGAGCTGTTCTACATCATCGTGAAGGGCAAGGGGACCATGCCGGGGTACGAGCAGAAGGTGGATTTGGCAGCGGCCTGGGCGATGGTGAATTATATTCGGGCGTTTGCTAAGCAGACGCCGTAAGACGTGGTTTGTTGCTGAACTTCAAAAACCAAAACCAAAAGCGCACAGACTGAAGTCTGTGCTACTGGTTTGGTAGCACAGGTTTCAACCTGTGCGGGGTTGGGTTGGACGTTGTATGGCGGGATTTGGCGATTGGGGCTGGAAGTAAGACGAAGAGAAAAAACGGAAACTAATCCGAGAACAAACCAAAATCGCACAGACTGAAGTCTCTGCCGCTTTTACCGCAATTTCTCGATTTGTTGCTGGACCTGGCTGCGAAATTCCAACGGGTGTGCTACTTTGTGAAATGGCTCGGGAGTTCCTCCTGTGCCTATCACTACAATCGTTCCGTAACCCAGCATTCTGCCGAACGCTGGTTCGCTGACTTCGATGCTTTCTACCTTGTTCAGCAGCATTTCGATCGTTTTCCGGCTGGCCAGGCCCGATTTGATTACGACGCGCCGGTTCGTCACCGCCATTTCCGTCGCATTGCGTCGAACCATACCCATTAGGATCGCCACGACGCCGCACACCAGCAGCGCGATGCCTCCGCCTTCCATCACGTGTAAAGTGCCGGGCTCGATTCCTTTTCCGGTAAGCGCGTAATACAGCAAGATCGCACCCGGCAGCGCCAGCATCAGGCATCCCACCACGATGTGCCAGAACATCACGATCCAATGCAGCCGGGTCTCATAAATCACGACTTCGCCAGGCACCAGGTTCGATTGCACGTAGCTCATTTGTTGTTTTCCTCGCTATGGAGGGAAAGTCTCACACAAGTTCGCGGAGAAGGTTAGTTATTTCTATCAGCAACGCTAGGGTAGAACTTTCTCTTCTGCATGGATAGAATACGCCTATGCGCGTCCGCGTCCTTTTCTTTGGCCGGCTGAAAGACATCGTGGGCAAATCGGAGGAAGATGCCGAGCTTTCCGAAGGCGCGCGCGTCGAGGATTTGTTTGCGCGGTACAGCCGCAGTTTCCCGGATCTGGCTAAGTTCCGGCCTTCCGTGGTGGCGTCGGTGAATCAGGAATTCGCCGAATGGCGCGCCCACCTTTCCTCAGGGGATGAGGTGGCGTTTCTTCCGCCCGTCAGCGGCGGGGCGGTAACGGCGGGTATCGCGATGGAGGAGAATCCCTGCGCACTGATCCGCAAGCCGATTGAGACGGTGGAAATTGTCGCGCAACTGAAAGCCCCTCCGGATGGTGCCGTCGTTGTGTTCGAGGGGATCGTGCGCAACCACTCAGGAAATCGCTCCACGCTCTATCTGGAGTATGAGGCCTACGAGCCGATGGCCATTGCCAAGATGCGCGAAGTCGGCGAGCAGATGCGCGAGAAATTCTCGATCCGGCGTTTTGCGATGATTCACCGGCTGGGACGGCTGGAGATCGGCGAAACGGCTGTGCTCGTTGCGGTCTGCTCAGCGCATCGCGCGGCGGCGTTCGATGCCTGCCGCTTCGGCATCGATACGCTCAAGCGCAACGTGCCCATCTGGAAGAAGGAGTTTTTCCGCGACGGCGCAGCTTGGGCCGATGGAGAAATCCCTTCCAAGTAAGCAATCCTTTTCGCGCCGGAGAGAATCCAATCTCTTACGAATGATTCCCCAAATACAGCGTCATCGAGGGACCGAGTGAGCCTGTCCGCGTGGCGCGTCGCTGTACCAGTTCGCGTGGCCGTTTCTTTAATGCTAGCTGGTGCTCTATTGGCTTTTTCTCCCGCAATGCAGACGAAGCTCGATGCGCGACAGCTCTCCGATCAGGATTCACGTGGTCGCATCCGCTCCGAAGTCAGCCTGGTCAGCACGCTGGTCAGTGTCCTCGATAAAGATGGCCGCCCTGCGCTCGGACTTACGCCCGAACAATTCGAAGTCTACGAAGAAGGCGTCAAACAAAAAATCGAAGTATTCGAGCCCGAAACGCAGCAGCCTCTGGACATCGCGCTGATGATCAATTCGAGTTGGAGCACGTTGACCGAACTCAATTTTCAGACGGAGGCGGCCTCCCGCTTCATCCAAAAAATCGTCCGTCCCGGCGACCGCCTGGCAGTCTATGAGTTCGCCGACGAGATCACCCAGATCGCGCCGTTTTCCTCGAATGTGTCCATGCTGCAGGCATCGCTCAAGCGCATCAATCTTGGCGTGGGCACCGCGCTTTATGACGCCGTGTATCTCGGCGCGCAGGCCCTGTCGCGAAACGCCTCGGGTCGCCGCCGCGTGATTGTGCTGGTCACCGATGGCGGCGGAACACGGAGCTATGCCGACTTTGAGATGGCTCGCAAGGAGGCTGTTAGCGCCGATGTGCTTCTCTATACGCTGGTCGTGCGCGTCGTAAAATCGGAAAGCGGCCGGTACACCGCCGGTGAACACGCTCTCGAAACCATTGCCGATTCGACGGGCGGCGCTACCTATTTTCCGGACAACAGCGGCCAGCTCGGTGCCATGTTCGATCGCATCGATCAGGAGCTTCGCACGCAATATCGCCTGGCGTACTACCCCAATCCAAGGCCTCCGGCAGGGGAATACCGCTCGCTCGAAGCGCGCGTCAATTGCGACTGCAAAATCCGCAGTAAGAAAGCCTATTACTCCGGCGGGCATACCAACTGATCGCGCCTTTCGAATGCCGCGCACTTCTGGCATCATCCCAAGCGGGGAATTACAAGCCAAATGAATCCATTTCTGGAAATCGCCATTGAGACAGCCCGCGAAGCAGGCGGCATTCTGCTGCAGGAGTTCGATCGCCCGGTAAAGATCAGTTACAAGGGCGAAGTCGATATCGTCACTCAGGCCGACCGCCGCTCTGAGGAAGCTGTTGTAACCCGGCTGCGAACACACTTCCCGACTCATGCCATCGTTGCGGAGGAAGGCGGCGGCTCGGAAACCGATTCGCCATTCCGCTGGCACGTCGATCCCCTTGACGGCACCACCAACTTCGCGCATGGCTACCCTTGCTTTGCCGTTTCGATCGGCCTGGAGGAAGCGGGAGAGCTGGTCGCTGGGGTCATCTACCAACCCGTGAGCGGGGAAATGTTCACTGCCGCAAGAGGCGAAGGTGCGTACCGGAACGGGAAGAAAATCCAGGTTTCATCAATCGATAAGCTATCGACCAGCCTGCTCGTCACCGGCTTCCCGAGTGTGAAGCGCACGCAGAATCCAAACATCCATTACTACTGGGATTTTACGTTGCGATCCCACGGAGTGCGGCGCGACGGTTCGGCTGCGCTGGACCTGGCCTCGGTTGCCTGCGGGCGGTTCGAAGGATTCTGGGAATTTGGGCTGTACTCGTGGGACACCGCCGCTGGCGTTCTCCTGGTCCGGGAGGCTGGCGGGCTCGTGACGCGTTTCGATGGCCAGCCATACCAGCTAGGCGATCGAGAGTTGCTCGCAACCAATGGTCACGTTCATGCCGAAATGAGAAATGTGGCGGCGGACATCGCCGAACGGGCAGCGACGCAAGCCTCTCTTTAGTTTCACAAGAACACGCCCAGAGGGGAAGCTGCTCCAGGCGGACTGGCATTACGCTTTGTGCAAGCGTCCGTAAAATGCTGGATTGACTGGGTTTCCTGCCGGTGATAGCCTCGCGGGGATAGCTTTGAATGACTGAGGGGCGATGGGGAATAGTTTCACTTTTCCAGTGCCGGAAAGTCCGAACCTGGGGGATAAGTTTTCCCGATGGGTATCACGCTGGCGTAACGGAGGCATTGAACGATACGGGGCGAGCGACGCAACGTTAGACAGCCTCCTTGGAACGGCGGGGCAGCGGTTTGTAGTAAACGACGAGCGCATTTGGCTCGACGCCCTCCCGGAAGTCTTCAGCGGTCTTCGCGTGGTCCAAATTTCGGACATTCATCACGGGCTTTTTCTTCCTGAGGATTGGCTCAGCGAGGCAGTTCAGCAGACAAACCGGCTGCGCACAGACATCGTTGTGCTCACCGGCGACTTCGTAACCTATTCCCGCGCGAAAATTGAGCCTGCCGCAAAGATTCTAAGCCGCCTTCGAGCGCGGTATGGCGTCTATGCCGTCCTTGGGAATCACGATTTCCGTGTGGATGCGGACGGTGTTACTTCCGCGTTAAGGCGGAATCATATAGAAGTGCTTCGAAATCAGCATGTTACATTGCAATTCGGTGGCGATTCGTTGTACCTGGCCGGAGTGGACGATTACGGCTACGGGGCTGACGTGCACGCCGCTATGCGGGGGATTCCCCGTGGGGCTGCCTCCATCCTGCTGGCACACAATCCGCGTCTCATCTCCGCCGCCGCTCGGCACGACGTCAGCCTGGTTCTTTCCGGGCATACCCACGGTGGACAGGTCAATCTGCCCCTGCTGGGTACGATCTATGGAAACTCTCCGGAAGACTTGCGATACAAAGTCGGCTGGGACCGCATGGGTGCCACGCAAATTTATGTCAGCCGAGGGATAGGAACCATCGTATTGCCTTGGCGTTTGCGATGCCCCGCCGAGATCACCAATTTGGAATTGTTGCCCGGGCTTCCCGATGTTTCCTGCCGGGCCGCTGCCGACTGAACTCCTATAATATGCGTGTCGTCGATCTCATCCGCCGCAAGCGAGACTCCGGCGAACATTCCCCCGAAGAAATTGCAGAGTTGATCGCCGCCTACACTCGGGGCGATATTCCCGATTATCAGATGTCGGCATGGCTGATGGCTGTGGTGCTGCGCGGGTTGAGCCGGGCGGAAATTGCCGCCCTTACCGAGGCGATGCTGCACTCGGGGCGCGTCCTCGATTTTTCCGACCTGATCGCGCCGAAGGTGGACAAGCATTCGACGGGCGGAGTGGGGGACAAGACGTCGCTGGTGATCGCGCCCATTGCTGCGGCAGGCGGGCTGAAGGTCCCGATGATCAGCGGTCGCGGGCTGGGGCACAGCGGCGGCACACTGGATAAACTCGAATCCATCCCCGGCTTCAACGTGAATCTCTCGTTGGCCGAATTCCGGCGCGTACTGGAGACCTGCGGGTGCGCACTGATCGGGCAGACGGCGGAAATCGCTCCAGCGGACAAGAAAATCTACGCCCTGCGCGACGTGACCGGCACCGTGGAAAGCCCCGGACTGATCTGCGCGTCCATCATGAGCAAGAAATTGGCCGAGGGCATCGACGCGCTGGTCCTGGATGTGAAGACCGGTTCCGGCGCGTTCATGAAGAAGATCGAGGACGCCGCGAATCTGGCGGAACTGCTGGTCGAAACCGGCCAGCGCATGGGCAAGAAAGTCGTCGCGCTGATCACCGACATGAATCAGCCGCTGGGCCGCAAGGCCGGCAACGCGATGGAGGTCGCCGAGTCCATCGAGGTGCTCAGCGGCAAGGGCCCCGCCGACCTGCGCGAGCTGTGCCTGGAACTGGCGGCATGGATGTTCTTCGTGGGCGGGCGCGTCAAAACCGTGGAAGAAGGGAAGCGGCTTTCCTCGGACCTGATCGCCTCGGGACAGGCGCGCGAGAAATTCCGCGAAATTGTTGGCCTGCAGGGCGGCGATGTGGGCGTCGTGGACGATCCCAAGCGGCTGGCGCACGCTCGGCACACGCTCGACATTACCAGCCCAGCCGATGGATTCATTGCCGCGACGCAATGCGAACAGCTAGGCTCGGCCTGTGTGGTGTTAGGCGGAGGCCGGGAAAAGAAGGAAGACACGATCGATCCGGCCGTGGGGATCGAATTCCGCAAGCGAATTGGGGACGCCGTCAGCCGAGGCGAACCGCTGTGCACGCTGCATTACAATTCCGACGCGCGACTGGCGGAAGCGCGGCAACTGGTTGAAACTGCTTACCTGATTGAGGCGGAGAAACCGAAAGCGATGCCTCTACTGATTTACCGTGTGATTGGTGCATAGTGGTGCGATATGGTGTAAACTTACACTATGGGAACCACTGAGAAACCCGTTCGTCAAAGCGTATCTCTTCCTGCCCGCCTCGCCCGGCGGGTCCGAACGATTGCCAATAATCGCAAAACCAGCACAAACCGTGTCCTTGTGGAATTGATCGAAACCGGAATCGAGTCGAAAGAGGCGGAAAAATCGAAGTTCTTCGATCTCGCCGACCGACTCAGCTCTACTTCTGACCCAGCCGAACGGAAACGGATCAAGGAAATACTGGCCCGAATGACTTTCGGTGAATAAATGCCGAAAATTCAATGGACGGATTTGCCGCCTGCATTGCGCGATCACCTCTTTGAGAGATTGGCCGACCGGAAGATCACTGTCGAGGACCTATATCTACTAAAATTGTGGCGCGAATCAGCCCCAGATGCTCCCGAAGGCCCTTGGTACAAGGACTTCGGGACGTTCAAAATCTGCGGCGAAGGAAAATATCCAAAGACTTTCCTGCTTCGCGGGCAAGCTGCGAGAGGACAGCGGTTGTGAGCAATTCTCCGCACCGTGAACGTGCTGCAAATCCTCCCGATCAAAATTTCCACATCCCACGCCGCTACCCGCCATGCTAATGTGACAAAATCCCTGGCTTCGCAGGGGGTGCAAGGAGGCCCGGATGGGGCGATTCACAGGCGTGCTCGGGTTGTTCACCATGCTGGCGTTGGCGTATTTATTTTCTACCAATCGCCGCGCCATTAAATTTAAGACGGTGGCGTGGGGACTCGGCCTTCAGATCCTCTTCGCATTTCTGGTTTTCTATTGGACGTTTGGACAGATGCTGTTTTATCGCGCGGGCAATGCTGTTAACCGGCTGCTGGCTTTTTCGTTCGTGGGATCGGAATTTGTGTTCGGTGACCTTGGCAAGCAGCATTCTTCGATCGGATTTATCTTCGCGTTTCAGGTTCTTCCCGCGATTATTTTTATCGCCTCGCTGTTTGCGTTGCTGTACTACCTCGGCGTGATGCAAGTGATTATCAAGGGCGCGGCGTGGTTGATGCAGCGCGTGATGGGCGTGAGCGGCGCGGAATCCTTGAACGTCGCGGCCAGCATCTTCATGGGGCAGACCGAGGCGCCGCTGACGATTCGGCCGTTTCTGCCGGACCTCACGCAGTCCGAGTTGATGACGATTATGACCAGCGGAATGGCGCATGTTTCGGGCGCGATCATGGCGGCCTATATCGCGTTTGGAGTGGAGGCGCGTCACCTGCTCACGGCCGTAATCATGACTGCGCCGGGCACGATCATGATGGCCAAAATGCTGGTGCCGGAAACCGAGCAGCCGAAAACCATGGGCGTGGTGCACATGGAGCATCTGGAGCACGATTCCAATTTTCTGGCCGCAATTGCGCGCGGCACCAGCGAAGGGCTGGGAATGGCGCTCAATGTGGGGGCCATGCTGATCGCCTTCCTCGCACTCATCGCATTAATCAATGGGCTGATGGGTGGCGTTCACAACTGGCTCGGCGGCCATGGCGTACTATGGTTTCCCACCAGCTTGCAGCAGATTTTCGGATGGGCATTCGCGCCAGTGGCGTGGGTGATCGGGGTGCCGTGGCACGATTGCGTGCAGATCGGAAATTTGTTGGGCACGCGCATGGTGCTCAACGAACTGGTGGCATTTTCTTCCCTCGGATCGATGAAGGGCATGCTCGATCCGCGATCGTTCACCATTGCAACGTTCGCGCTGTGCGGATTCGCGAATTTCAGTTCGATCGGAATGCAGATTGGCGGAATCGGCGCGCTGGCTCCGAATCAGAGATCGCAGCTCGCGAGATTCGGCATCCGCGCGATGCTTGCTGGAACGATGGCGAATTTAATGTCCGCCTCGATTGTGGGGATGTTCCTGAAATGAGCGCATCCGGAGCAGCGAAGACAAAACCAAGCCTGGATTTTCTGCGCGCCGAACGCGCCGCCAAATTCATTCTGGCAAAGACGAAATTGCGTCCGCGCATAGGCCTGGTGCTCGGCAGCGGCCTGGGCGCGTTCGCCAACGAACTCGCGAACGCCGCGCGCATCGATTACAAAACGATTCCGCACTTTCCCCGCTCGACGGCTATCGGACACGCAGGGCGAATGGTGATCGGCAAAGTAGGCGACGTCCCCGTTGCGGCCATGCAAGGACGCGTGCATTTTTACGAAGGCTACACGCAGAGCGAAGTAATTTTCCCGATGCGGGTGATGGCGCGCATGGGAATTCGCGCGGCGCTGATTACCAACGCGGCGGGTGGGATCAATCGCGAATTCAAGCAGGGATGTCTGGTCGTCATCAAGGACCACATCAACCTTCAGGGAACCAACCCTCTGATTGGGCCGAACGACGAACGTTTCGGCCTGCGCTTTCCGGACATGACGCAGGTTTACTGGAAGCCGTATCAGGAAGTGGCGTTGCAGGAAGGGAAGCGCCTGAAAGTGGAAATGTCTCAGGGAATATATGCGGCACTCACAGGACCGAGCTACGAAACGCCGGCCGAAATACGCTACCTGCGCGCGATCGGCGCGGACCTGGCGGGAATGTCCACTGTCCCCGAAGTGATTGCCGCCGCGCATATGGGAATCCGCGTGCTGGGAATTTCCTGCGTGACGAACATGGCTGCGGGAATTCTCGATCAACCGATCACCACCGAAGAAGTGCTGGAAACCGGCGAGCGCGTGAAGGCGGATTTCACGGCACTGGTGCGCGCCGTCATCCCGCGAATGAATGAGGACCTGCCGTGAGCCAACACGATGTGTTGATCTCCGCGGCGCGGTCTGCACGCGAGAATGCCCACGCGCCCTATTCCAATTTTCGCGTGGGCGCTGCGTTGCGCGCGAAATCTGGCCGCATTTTCACGGGCTGCAACGTGGAAAATTCTACCTACGGATTGACGCTGTGCGCCGAGCGCGTCGCCGTTTTCAAGGCCATCTCCGAAGGCGAACGCGGATTCGATGCGGTCGCTGTGGTGACGGACACCGATTCGCTTACACCCCCCTGTGGGGCATGCCGCCAAATCCTTTGGGAATTCTGCGGAGACGCGGAAGTAGTTCTTGCGAACCTGAAAGGAAAAATCGAAGTGCATCGCATGTCCGCGCTGTTTCCGAAGCCGTTCGATCAGTCGAATTTGTAGGAATGGAAACCACACATGCACACAGATGAACACGGATTAGGGAATGGCGAATCAGAGGCTTCAACACTGAGATCACTGTGAACCGCAGTGAAAATAACGATCTAAGAATTCACTGTCCTGCAATCCCAACACGCTCGAAATCACTTGCAAGCAATTAGGCTGTCCGCTTTCCCCTTGGTTCCAAACAGGATTATTTGGATTCCCGCGTGGAAGTCCGTTGGTGCTGGAGGCGGCCTGCGGCAGTACGAAGAGTTTCGGGTACGTTCTTATTCGTTGTCAGGAGCTTGAGATCTTGGGGCGTAATCGTGGGGAGCAAATGGAGGGAAACTTCAAGCGGCGTCTTGGGATTGTTTATGAGTGACCTTTTGACGGTGTAATTTTTTCGGAATTTTCGATTGGACGCAATCAGGCGGAGGGTTTCGTCGCTCAGGCTAGTCATCCCGGCAAAGTTTTCGACTTCGCGATCGGTGAGTTGTGCCGATTGGAGAACAGCACGCTGGACTACTTTGCATGGGTCGCGAATGAGCAATACCCGCGCTTCACGGGTTCCCTTAATTGCCAGTTGCACGCGTTCCACCACGGTCAAATGTGACAACTTTTGTAGAAGGGTTTCACGCTTGGCCCTGTCGGGCTCAATTTCTTCCGCAGCCTCCACAAACGCTTCCAGTCCCGCCGGTTCTTCCCGTTGCAGGTCCAAGAGCTGGGTGCGTTGTTCGAGGGTCACTACCGAGGACTCTATCAGCGCGGTAACCAGGGGAGGAGATGTGCTCAATCGGTCGAGGTCTTCAAATAATTCCTGAACGGCCGAAACTGACAGATACCGAACAACAGGCCGGAGGACTTCGATAGGGCAAGCGGGATTCTTGGCCAGCGCATCGGCCACGCCGGGCCTTCGAGGAAATTCTGCCGCACAGTAGGCGAACATTTCAGGGGCCGCATCTGCGCGGGTGAGGGCAGCGAGCACCTTGGCAAGCGGCTGTGTTTGCAGTGCTCTCGCCGCTCTGTCGCGAATTGTTACATCGGAATCCGCAGAGAGAATTGTCAGCAGTTCAATCTGATCTCCGGACGGAAGCGAATGGGCCCCGGCGCAAATGTTGAGCTTGGTCTCGTGTGTCGCGCGACCCGAACGGATTTCATCCCGCAAAGTATTGCTAATTATTGCCCCCCGCGACTTCTTTCAAGGAGTCTCGAGTAAGTGTGACCTTGCCGGAGCGGCCGCGAGGACCAATCGGAGCAAGAATCTTTCCGTTCAATTCGAGAAGTAATGCGCCTGCATTGGGAGTAGCGACTTCGAAATTGTCCTTCGCCGTAAAGGAGCGTTCGTCCCCGGCTTTTATGTTGCCATCATATGTACGTTGGCCGTCGACATCTATTGTTACTCTTGTTTTTTCAACGGTTTCAATCTTGAGGTCCAGAGAAGTGAGAACGGGAGATTCACTAACGGCCGTGGGCACAGAAACAGGATTGATATCTGCCGCTCCAGTCGATGGTGGCGCTCCCACAGGAAGGTTTGAAAGGGGCTCTGCAGGAAGGGGATTTGAGCTGGTAGCAGGTGATGCATTCAACCGCTCTACGGAGGGCACCGCGCTCGCAGAAATGGTCGCAGCCCGACGTGCGGCACGCCAGGAAGTTATGCGGCGTACCCCAAACCAGACTCCGGCGAGCAGCACGATCGCCACGACTGCGGTGATGATCCAAGCGAGCCAAGGCTGGTCCGGCACTACTGCAGGTGGACTGCCAGTCCACACGGGGACGCTGGGGCGATCGCCAATGGCTGCGGCATATTCAGCGACCGTGTCTTCCTCATCTAGTCCCAGGTACCTTGCGACAGCCCGGATGAAGCCGCGGTTAAATACGCCACCGGGCAATTGGTCCCATTGTTCATTTTCGATCGCTTGTAGAAACCGCGTAGCAATGCGCGTGGCCGCCGAAATTTCGTCCAGCGACACACCTCGCATCTCTCTTTCACGTTTTAGATGGTCGCCAAAAGTATCCGTAGTCATTTTCCCTGCATCGTTCAGCTCAAGCGAATATAGGCGGGCGTCGCTGGAGTGTCAATCTCGACAGGACAACATCTCGACAGGACAGCATCCATTCCCTTCTGACTGGAATCTGACTTATCGGAAACAACTTTTCAACTCAACGTTGCGCAGCCGCAAAATAGTTTACTATAATTTATTGCGCCCCAATCCCGCAGTCGATCAGGCGGGTGACCTGCACAGCGAGTCAGGAATAAGGCACCAAGTGACGAAATCTGACAATTTCATAGGTATTGAGCGCCGCCGTAGCACAGCTATTCGAAGCGAGCAGCGCGAAGCGGGCGAAATCGCCGTCTTTCACGAGCTTGGGAAAGCCCTTACCTCATCCCTTCAACTCGATCAGGTCCTTCGCACCATTATGGAAAAAATTGATGAATTCCTTCGTCCGGACACCTGGTCGCTGCTGCTTGTGGATGAGGCCAAACAGGAGTTGTATTTCGAATTGGCGGTAGGAAAGGGCGCGCAGGCACTGAAGGATGTCCGCATCAAGATGGGGCAGGGGATTGCCGGCTGGGTAGCGCAAAACGACGAAGCCGTGATTGTCCCGGATGTGAGCAAGGACACACGATTCTTCTCCAAGGTCGATGAAAGAACGAAAATGGAGACGCACTCCATCGTCGCCGTGCCGGTGCGTTATCGCGATCATTGCCTCGGCGTGATCGAGCTGATCAATTGCATCGGAAGCGAAGGATTCCAGGAACGTGACCTTGCGTTGCTCGGGGCTTTGGCGGATTTCGCGGCGATCGCGCTGGAAAACGCGCGACACGTCAAGCGCATTCACGAATTGACCATCACCGATGACTGCACCAGCCTTTACAACGCGCGCCACATGGATTTCATTCTCGAAACCGAAATCTACCGCTCGCAGCGTTACGGCTACGAATTTTCACTCGTTTTCATCGATCTAGACCACTTCAAAAAGGTCAACGACACGCACGGGCACTTGGTCGGTTCAAAGCTACTCGCGGAAGTGGGGCAAATGGTAAAGTCGGCCTGCCGCCGTATTGATTTTGCCTTCCGATATGGCGGCGACGAGTTTGTAATCGTGTTGCCCCAGGCGTCGAAGGAAAACGCTTTCGTGGTTGCCCGGCGCTTGCACAAGATGATCGGCGAAACGACCTGGCTGGCTTCGGAAGGCCTGAACATCCGATTCACGGCAAGCCTTGGTGTCGCTTCCTATCCTTCGGATGCAAAAAGCAAAGTCGAATTGCTGCACCTGGCCGACGAGGCGATGTATTCGGTGAAGAACACGACTCGCAACGCCGTCGCTGCCGCGAAATTTGGCCCCCTGCCGACCGTTTAAGAATGTGCCTCAGCGCCTCGCGGCAAACGCGTCGCCCTCCGGCATCCCCGGAATGTTCGAAGGCCCCGAAATCCTGCCTCGAAGCGCATCCGCCATCGTGATGTTGTTGACGTCGAGCGTGCGCCCCAGCGCCTGGTTGAGCTTCAATTCATCCTCGATCAGATTGATGCTGACGCGCAGTTCGGTGCCTTCCGCGGCGGTCACGTCGCGAGAACGCAGCACGACGTTATAGCTTGTGGACGAACCCAGCCTGTACTTTTCCTTCTCGGATTCGTAGGTCTGCACCGCGAGTTCACGCGCTTCCACAGCGGCGGCAAGCGACGCACGGTCCTCCTGCAGCGCGATCAATGCATTGCGCACGTTCACAAAAATCGCGTTTTGTTCCTGCCGGTACTGAGTTTCCTGCTGCCGCTGATTGAGCAACGCCTGCGCGTTGTCTGCCTGCGCCGCCCGGTTGCGGAACGGCAGAACGAAATTGATTCCCACCTCGAAAGTGGGATAGCTGCCGCGAATCATACGATTCCAATCCGTTCCGATGCCGCTGGGAAAGATGACCTGCGATGAATTGGCCAGCGCCGTCGAAGCGAATAGCCCGGGGACAGGCGTACCTGCTGCGTTCACGACCGGCGCACCAGCCACATATGTTCCCGTCGCCGTCGTCGCTGTGGATGTCTGAACGCCGCTCAGGCCCGTCGCCACATATTCCCCGAATAAATTGAGCGTCGGCAAAAGTTCGTTCTTCGTTGCCGAGACTTCGATCCCGGCGTTTTTCAGATTCAGTGCAAGCTGCTGGAGTTCCGGCCGCTTCTGCCACGCCTCTTTCACGGCATCCACGAGGGGGATATTTTCGCTAGCGGTCGGCGTTGAGATCGGGGTCGTGGGAATGATTTCAATTCCCATCAGAGCGGCATCCATCGGATTTTTCGTAATGTCGTTGAGCAGCGTGGTCTCATCCTGCAGTTGCACCGATTGCGCCTGAACCAGGGCCTGCTTGTCGGAGGCGAGTTGCGATTGCGCCGTCAAAACGTCCAGCGACGCGAGCGTCCCGATTTCGAACCGCTTCTTGTTGTCTTCATACTGCGTTTGCGAGACCTGGACGGCGGTTTCCTCCACCTTCACGTTCTGCCGCGCGTACACGAGTTCCCAATAATCGTTGGAAACCTGCGTAACGGTGGCGATCACCTGCTGGTTCAGCTGGGAAAGCCCAACCTTCTCAGTGTTTTTCGCTTCAATAATCAGCCGTGTGTTGGGCAGCTTGCCGAAACCTTTCAGCAGCGGCTGGGTGATTTGCAGCATCATCGCGGACTGCAAATAGGGGTTGTAAAGATTGAAAGCCCCGAAATTGGTGGAGGTGCGGTTGTTCGTCAAGCCCGCCTGAAACTCCGTGCCCGTATGAAAATACTGTGTGTACTGAAAATTGGCGTTCCCGATATGCTGCGAATAATCAGGGGGGGGTGTTTGCGTGGCCACTGCGGCACCCGTGGGGATGATTCCGGCAAAAAGCGGATTGTTAAGCGGTGTGTTGGAGGCCTGCAAGTTTAAGCCACCACTTAGCGTGGGATCGAACGGGACGGGACCGTTCACGCCCGACTTGGCGCGTAGCAAATTGACCTGATCCAGCCACGGCGTGTAGCGCTCGACGGCGATGGCCAGATTGTCCTCCAGCGCCAGCGAAATCGCGTCCTGCAGGCTCAGCATCAGTTTGCCGTTTTGCAGCAATTGCCCGATGCGCGGGGAATTGGTCAGCGCCGGCGCCATAATTTGCAGCGAAGTGTAGGGCGGGATCGGATTCGGGAACCACTTTTTCTCCGAAGAGTAGTCCATTCCCAATGTCACTCGTCGCGCTGGCACCGGTCCCGCAAGCGGAGCCGCCGAAGCCTTAGGCGAAGGCGGCTGCGCCTCCTGAGCCTGCACGAAGACAGGCGATGTAAACAGCGAGATAATCGTGAACAGCGCTGCTGCTTTGTAAGTTAGCCCTCTACGCATTCGTTTTCCCCTCATGGAAGAGTCCATTTCGCAAAGATGTAGAGTAACCCAGGAATTCCAAATGTGAGGGAGGGATGATCTATTTCAAGGTGGGGTTATGGAATGCAACGAAGTCTTGAAGCTACCAGCCATTACCCACAAGCTTGTAGTGGGTCAGCACAGGCTTCTTTTCCGAGGACGACCCGGCGGACGAAATGTAGATGGAATCTCCGTCCCGCTCTGCGGGGACCTTGCTTCCGGATTCCAGCAGCGGGCACGATTTGTTGTGTTCGGCGCAGGAATACACGACATGTTTTCCGTCAACCACGGCGAAAATGACGTCCGTATAGCTATAGGCGTCATTAGGCAGCTTGTTCCCGAAGATTCCACTGCCGTGTTTATAGGAAGTATGGACGTCTGTCTTCGTCGAGGAGATTTCGACTACGATGCTTTCTCGCGGTTTAGGAGTTGGCGCTGCGCAAAGAAGAGTTGGAACGAGGCCCAGAACTGCAATCCTGACGATGCGATTCATTGATTTTCACCGGATTCGATGGTCCTCCTTCAGCGACACTTGTGTCAAGAAACATTCGTCCGGTGGTAGTAATGGGAATACTGAAGGTGCTTCCCACAAAAAGTAAAGAGGCCGGATCTGGAATTCATCCGGCCTCTCCGGTCATTTTCCCGGTGGGCTCCAAGTAGAGCCCACACCCGGGTCTGGTGGGTTTCAAGCGGAGCCCACGCCAGGCCCCCCAGTTCACCATTACGGAACGATCTTGAGCGTTTTTCCGGCAATCACTTCGATATGCTCCTGATAGAACGTGTTGCCATTGTGCGTTCGCAGCTCGATGTCGTGCGCGCCAGGGCGCAGGTGGAACGTCTTCAGTTGTCCCACGGTTCCCGCCAAGCCGCCATCGACGTACACATCGGCATCCTTCATTTTGGTGTCAATCTTGACGCTGCCTGTAACAGGCCCGCGCTCGTAGCCGTAGGGCGCGACCCAGCCCGGGCCATACCACGCCGGTCCGTAGTACGCCGGACCGAAGTAGCCGCCGACGAAAACCCGTGGGTAGGCCGATGCTGCAGGTACGATGCAAACCAAGGCCAGCAGAGCGACTAACGAAATTTTCAGATATCGTGACATGGTCTTTCCTCCCAATAAGAGCTTTGTTCAACGACTCGCACTCATATAATGCAGGAGGCGTGCCAAACGATCCGCGTGGCAGTATTTTGTTTAACTGGCTTTTTTGCAATAGGATGCGGAGAATGCTGAGAACTCTGAGAATGGCGGAACCGCTTCAAGTGGTGATTTTCGATCAAGGCTGGTGATTTTCGGCCAGCCAACCAACGGGCGCCAGCGGCTGGCCGAAATCAACTTGACGCGGGCTTCGCTAGGCGACGCCTTCGATAATTCGAATGTCGCGCTCGACTGAGCCGTCGATGATTTTCCGCGCTGCCTGATAGGCCGGGCTCTCATACGTGGCAATTGCCTTTTCCACGCTTTCGAACTCGATGACCACGGTGCGCTGATTCGGCGCCACCTCATATGCTCTTGCCGGGAGGCCGCGAGCCAGAGCTTTTCCTCCGGCTGCTTCGATTGCGGGCAAGGCCAGCTTCGCGTACTCGGCGATCTTGTTCGGGTCTGAAATCGAGCGGTAGAAACAGATCCAATATCCTTTTGCCATCAGGCGCTCCTGGAATTTGAAATGGTGAAATACATTCGTTCGAATAAACCGGCAGGGCGAGTTCGGAAAGAATCTTCGCCCTCAGGGCAAACTACATCTTGGTCATCTTGAAGTCGTCGATCTGCACTTCGAGCATGTGGTTAACGCGAATGCCGTAGATGCCGTCGGTCTTGGGCGTCTGCGCGGTCTTAGGCGTCGTGTTGACGACCTTGCCGTTCACCAGGAATTCGATCTTGTCGGCCATCACGTGGACTTCCAGCGCGTTGGTGGAGGTTCCCCCAGCATCGGCTTTTTTCACCACGTCGCTCGGGCCTCCGGACGATGCAATCCCCGCCGTGGAGCTGCCGTTGCGGCTCTTGATCAGCCAGCTTCCTCCGTGCTCGACCATAAAGTAGATGTAGGCCTGCGAAGCGCCTTCGAGCCCGCTCCCGCCAAAGACCAAGCCATAATATTCCTCGTGGGGGCCTGCGTTGACCAGGTTGAATGTTCCCTTCAGCGAGTAATTTCCATTCGCCGTATTCGAGGGATTCCAGTACACGGCTGCCTGCGGGTTGGTCGCATGGAAGCCCGATCCCATCGTCACAAACTTGATCGATCCTGCGGGATCAGGATCGGACGCATTCATGCTGCGGTCGACGCGCATCTTCCACCCCGCCGGGGACTGCGCAAGCAAAGACGCGGCCGCGACCAGTACAAGCACAACAGCGAAACCATAGCGTTTCATGTGTAGACCTCCTCAGGAGTTCAAGTGTTCGAATCATACTCCTCCATGTCCCGGCATGTGTCAATCGCGGTGTGCACGCCGCATCGGAAGCAATCGGTCGAGTTAGTGTACGGCGACGGCAAAATGCCCCCCTCCCCCTGCCCGAGCGCATGTGGCCCCGAAGCGAGCGGCGATGGGCTGCGGACGCGGGGAGCGCAGGCGCGGAAATTCGCGAACTTCACAGATGGGATGAGAAGGCCGGTCTCCGACGGGATGCGGTACGCTCCCCAGGATCGACGCGCTCAAGGCGCAAAGAAAAGGAGACCGGCTTATGAAAAAGAATAGCACTGTGGGAACCAATC